>MDTB01046855.1_pt1 | contig 15589 bp, 14 predicted proteins | sample 811161 | NCBI WGS metagenome assembly MDTB01 (sample SAMN05326650, study PRJNA326480) | marine metagenome | isolation source: seawater | place: Mediterranean Sea | collected 2009 | reverse complement strand
CTCAGGGTTTAACCCTGCATGCTGGGCAAAATTAATAGCCTCAGATAACCCCTGAACAAGGCCTGCTATTGCAATCTGATTGACCATTTTAGTTTTCTGACCAGCACCGTAAGACCCCATCAACTTGTGCATTTTTGCATAACAGTCAATCACTGGAGCGATGGTGTTATAAGCTTCGATAGAGCCACCAATCATAATCGTTAGCACACCATTGACAGCGCCCGCCTCTCCCCCTGAAACAGGCGCATCCAAAAACTGAATACCTTTATTTTTAGCATGGGTCGCACATTCGACGGCAAGTTCTGCAGAAGTCGTGGTATGATCGACAAAAATCGACCCGGCTTTCATAGTTTCAAAAGCGCCCGCCTCACCATAGGTAACAGCCCGCACATCGTCATCATTACCAACACAGGCGAACACAATATCAGCATCAGTCGCAGCAATAGCGGGGGTCTCACAAAGCACTCCCCCATATTCGGTAACATATTGCTCAGCCTTCTCACGCGTACGATTGTAAACTTTGACCTCATAGCCGGCCTTTGATAAGTAGCTTGCCATGGGTCTACCCATTACCCCTAATCCAATAAAAGCTGTTTTCATGCCTCACTCCCTTACATATGATAGCTGTATGGGAAAATTGACGAGATTTCAATTCACTCGTGGTCAAATATTGAGAGAGAAAAAATAAATGTCAGAAATCATCTCGGGATATGATTTAGCGGGAACCGGCTTATATATGTGGCTGACATTCGGCGTCATAATCTTTGCCATGATATCCTATGCCATGGAGCGTATCTCGCTCGAAATTACCTCCTTGCTCATCTTAATTATTCTGCTGGTTATTTTCCAACTACCGCATTTATGGCACTTACTTGGTGGACCGGATGCAAATATTTTACTCGGCCCAACTGAGTTACTTGCAGGTTTTGGTAACCCCGCTCTCATTTCGGTGATGGCCCTTCTGGTTATGGGACAAGGGTTGTTTCAGTCAGGCGCACTGGAGGGTATTACCGAGAAATTAAGTAATCTCGCTAATAAATCACCCCTCATAGCAGTCGGGTTAATTCTCATTTTAGCCATGATAACAAGCGCATTTTTAAACAACACGCCAGTTGTTCTAATGACCATTCCAATATTGGCAACAATTGCAACAAAAGCCGGCATTGCTGCACCGCGGCTTATGATGTCCCTTAGTTTCATATGCATCTTAGGTGGTATGACCACGCTTATTGGCTCGTCTACAAACCTTCTGGTTGCCGGTGTCATAAACAACTCTGATGCCATCCAAATCGATTTTTTCTCTATTACTGTTCCCGGCGCAGTGCTGGCAGGGGTCGGGGCGCTTTATGTCATTTTTGTTATGCCCCATCTACTCAAGTCAGTTTCCGGAAAAAATGATGAGGAAAGGGAAGAACAAACTTCCGGCAAACAGTATATTTTAGAGATGCGTCTAAAGGCTGGGGATAAACTTGTAGGGGCTCAGCCGGTAGCAGGTTTTTTCCCAGAGCTTACAGGCCTTACTTTGCGCATGGTGGAAAGATATGGCGAAACCTTTCTGCCGCCCTTTGAAGACTTCACTCTAAATGTTGGCGACACGCTTGTTATGGCCGCTACAAGACCCGAGTTGACTGACGCACTCTCCGATTCAGACCACCCTCTCTCATCTTTAGCAGAAGAGCATGCTGAAGGCGTGAAACCTGGGAATATCGACCAACCGACGCTTGCTGAAGTCGTTGTCGCCCCTGGCTCGCGAATGAATGGGAGAAGTATTTACCAGACAGGTTTTCATTTTGAAACTGGATGTAAGGTACTTGGCATTCAGCGACGAAGTCGAATGTTGAGACAAAATTTAAGAGATATTCGTCTTGAAGCCGGAGACGTCCTACTGGTGTTAGGTTCATCAAAGCAAATTCAGGGCCTGCGCTCTAATCGTGATGTTTTACTACTCGAATGGTCAGCCTCCAACTTACCAAATTTTGCCTATGCAAACCGCGCACTAACGATATTTGGGTTAACCGTGTTGGTTGCTGCACTGAATATCTTACCAATTGTTGTTGCCGCAATTCTAGGCTCGATTTGTATGATACTGGGAGGTGCATTAAATATAAGGCAGGCCTCACGCAGTATTGATCTCAGAATATTTTTAATCATTGGTGCTTCGTTAGCCATGTCCCGTGCTATGGAATCTACAGGTGGCGTAACTTTTCTTTCCAGTAATTTCATTGAGGTTTTTGAGGGCTCTTCCCCTGCTGTGATGGTTTCAGCGTTTTTCCTCCTCTGCGCCATCACAACAAATATTTTAAGCAATAATGCTACGGCGGTTCTATTTGCCCCGATAGCCTTGGGGCTGGCATCTAGCCTATCAATGGCACCTGAACCATTTATATTTGCCGTTATCTTCGCCGCGAATTGTTCATTCGCCACACCCATATCTTATCAGACTAATCTTCTAGTTATGACGCCTGGCGGGTATCAGTTCAAAGATTTCATGCGAGCTGGCATTCCATTAATTTTCATCCTTTGGATAACCTACTCGCTATTTGCACCTTGGTATTTTGGTTTATATTAAAAGTAGATAAATAATGAATAGCTACAGTGACAAGAATGTTTTGAGATGAATGATTTAAGCGGGCCAAAATTACCAACTTTTTATCTGACAGCTCCCTCGCCATGCCCTTATTTGCCTGGCAAAGTTGAAAGAAAGATGTTCACCTATCTTTCCGGTTTGGCGGCAGAGGATTTGAATGACGCACTTACTCATGCCGGATTCAGACGCAGTCAAAACATTGCGTATCGTCCGGCATGTGAGGACTGTAATGCTTGTATTTCCGTGCGGGTCGCAGTTAATGATTTTGATTTCTCCAAATCATTCAAACGGGTTTTAAAAACCAATTCAGATTTAAGCGTCGAACGTCATGCACCGGAGTCACGCCGGACACAGTTTGACCTCCTACGGAAATATCTTGAGGAACGCCATAATGATGGCGGTATGGCAAATATGAACAGCCTTGAATTTATGTCCATGATTGAAGAAACACCGGTGGACAGTCATATCGTCGAGTATCAAGAAGACGAGAAGTTAATTGCCTGCGTGCTTATGGATCGTCTGTCGGATGGCTATTCCATGGTCTACTCCTTCTACGAGCCGGATCAGAAAAACCGGAGCCTTGGAACTTTTATGATTTTAGACCAGATCCAACGCACAAAAGAGGCTGGACTAGATTATCTTTATCTGGGTTACTGGATTTCCGGCTGCCGAAAAATGCTATATAAGGAACGATTCCAACCTCTTGAGCAGTTGACAAAGGACGGTTGGAGACCTTTTATCGGCTCAACTCTTTAAACTGGGTGACTAAAATCCGTATTAATCCGTAAAGGAGAAAACTATGAGTGGAAAAGTCAATCGTCGCAAATTGCTTGTAGGCGCAGGATCAGCCGGTCTTATTGCCTCTTCCGGTGTTGCCCCGGCCTATGCACAGAATAAACGCCGCCTAAAAATGGTGACCACTTGGCCGAAAAACTTTCCTGGTGTCGGTACGGCAGCAGAAAGTGTCGCCAAGCGCGTTGAGGCAATGTCTGAAGGGGAACTGAAAATAAAGGTTTTCGCAGCCGGTGAACTCGTGGGTGCATTTGAGGCCCTAGACGCTGTCTCAACCGGTTCCGCAGATTTGTATCACGGGGCTGATTATTACTGGCAAGGTAAGGACCCCGCTTATAATTTCTTCACCACATGGCCCATGGGCATGACAGCAACTGAATTTTATTCTTGGATTGAATTTGGCGGCGGTCAGGCTTTTTGGGACGAACTGGCATCAAAGTTCAAAGTTAAGCCATTTGTCTGCGGCGATACAGGCACGCAGTCGGGTGGCTGGTTCACTAAAAAAATTGAAACATTGGATGACCTTAAAGGTCTTCGTATGCGTATGCCCGGCCTTGGTGGTGAGGTTATCCGGCGGCTTGGTGCCTTACCAGTAGTTCTATCAGGTGGAGAAATTTTCCAAAGTCTGCAATCCGGCGCGATTGATGCCACTGAATGGATTGGCCCTTGGAATGACCAAGCATTCGGTTTTTATCAAATTGCCAAATATTTTTACGCCCCTGGATTCCATGAACCAAATGCCGCCCTCACCCTCGGGATTAATCTTGATGTATGGGAGAGCTTGAAACCTGCTCATCAAGAATATATTCGCATTGCTTGTCAGGCGGAAACACAAAGAGTCAGAACCCAATATTTCTACAATAATGCCGTGGCATTCCAAACGCTAATCAACAAGCATGGTGTTGAAGTTAATAACTTCTCTCCCGAAATTATGGATGCTGTCAAAAAAATCTCTGCCGATGTTTTAAGTGAATTATCGCAAACTAGCGAACTTGCCGGACGCATATATAAAAGCGTTCAGGAGCATAGCGAGCTGTTTAATAAATGGTCGCTTCATGCTGATGAAGGCTATATGCGGATGCGAAGAGACGGATAAGCATGGGTTTCCTTCGCCACCTATCCGCTTTCATTGATGGGTTAAATAAACAAATTTTATCTCTTGCATCATGGTTGTGTTTATTCATGGTGCTGGTGCAGTTCTTTGTCGTCGTCATGCGATATGTTTTTGGAACCGGTTCCATTCAATTTCAAGAAATTATTCTTTATATGCATGGCATACTTTTCATGGTTGCCGCAGGCGGCACGTTGCTTACAAACGACCATGTACGTGTAGACATCATCTATAACAACCTCAGCCCGCGCAAGCAGGCTACTATTGAGTTCATTGGGTGCGTTTTGTTCCTTCTGCCTTTTTGTGGACTGGTGCTTTACACCTCATGGAATTATGTCGGGCAATCATGGCAAATTATGGAAGGCTCACGTGAACCGGGCGGGTTACAAGGGGTCTACTTGTTGAAAAGCTTTATTCCACTTTTTGCAATTTTACTTGGTCTGCAAGGCATATCCCAGTCAATAAAAGCGTGGACTATTTTAAATAATGTATCTGACGATGGGAGTGCCCCTGCATGGAAATAATGGCACTCAGCATGTTTGCTGCCTCTTGTTTAATGTTGCTAACCGGTTATCCGGTAGCCTTTACATTAAGTGGGGTTTCTTTTCTTTTTGGTTTACTGGGCCTTGTGACAGGTCATTTTGACTTTGCCTTTTTAATTGCTTTGCCACAGCGTATTTTCGGTGTGATGACCAACGAAGTTCTGGTTGCTGTACCGCTGTTTATATTCATGGGCACAATGCTTGAACGCTCTAAGATCGCAGAAGAATTACTGGAAAATATGGGCCGTCTGTTTGGCACAATGCGCGGAGGTCTTGGTATTTCGGTAGTAATTGTTGGGGCGTTATTGGCGGCATCCACGGGCATTGTTGGCGCAACTGTGGTTACGATGGGGCTATTATCCCTCCCAACTATGTTGAAGCGGGGCTATAACCCCGAACTTGCCGCTGGGACTATAAGCGCTGCTGGCACTCTTGGGCAGATTATCCCCCCCTCCATTGTCCTTATCCTGCTTGGCGATGTTGTTGCCAATGCGTATCAAAAAGCTCAAGTCGAAATGGGTATATTCGCACCAGAAACAGTTTCAGTAGGTGAACTTTTTGCCGGTGCGCTTATTCCAGGACTAATGCTGGTCGGCTTTTATATCCTCTATCAAATCTTCTGGGCTGTTTTTAGGCCTGAGAGTTCCCCGCCTGTGTTGGATGAGGGTGGAACAGTCAGTCTGGGACAAATTCTAAAATCTCTTCTGCCTCCCATAGTTCTCATCTTCGCAGTCCTGGGTTCAATATTAGTCGGTGTTGCAACACCAACAGAAGCCGCTGCGGTAGGAGCTATTGGCACAATTTTACTTGCGGGTGAACAAATTAAAAATGGGTCTAAAAGAGTACGGCTAGCGGTTTTAGCAATTTTTGCTTTATTCGCAATGGCACAAAATTTTGACCTGAGAACCGGGTTAGATGTCATCACCTTCACAAATATGATGGCTATTGGCGTGTCATTTATCTTTTGTGGCGTGATAATCTTAGGGCTCGGCACAAGCCTTCAGCATTGTTGGCGGCAAGGTATTTTAAGTGAAGTTATGCAAACAACGACGCACGTTACTTCGATGGTTTTTGTTATTCTTATCGGCGCGGCTTTATTCAGTCTTGTATTTCGGGGTCTTGAGGGTGATGAGATGGTGCACGAATTCCTCATTAATCTTCCAGGCGGGGAAATGGCTGTTTTGGCTAGCGTAATGCTCATTATGTTTCTTCTTGGCTTTTTCCTCGACTTCATCGAAATTACTTTTGTAGTCGTACCAATTGTGGCTCCAGTATTGTTGGTGATGGGCTTCGACCCAGTCTGGTTAGGAGTTATGATGGCTATTAATCTCCAGACATCATTCCTAACACCTCCATTTAGTTTTGCTTTGTTTTATCTCCGCGGGGTGGCACCAGATAGTCTGAAAACATCACAAATTTATCGTGGTGTTATTCCGTTTGTAATTATCCAAATTTTTATGCTGTTTGTTTTGGTCATGTATCCAGAAATTTCAACCTGGCTACCTGATAAGCTGTTTAACAAATATTAATTATTTTAAAGTTTATTTTTAAAGGCTGGTCCCATCAACCCGTCTGATGGAAACCCTTTCGGGCGGATACGTCCGGCTTGAGCGCGTGTTCCTTGCCAATCATTCAAATCTTCGAACACACGGCTACGGCCAGCTCTATCAGACACAACGAGCCCTTCTGAGACGGCGAAGCTACGCGCATCTGCAAGGCCGCCATCACTATATTTTTGAAGCCTGACACCTTTACCGCGGCCCATTTCAGGTAAGTCAGCAAGCGAGAAGATTAACAATTTTTTGTTTTCTCCCAAGACAGCAACACTGTCTCCAGTTGCTGGCACGCAACAAATAGCTTCATCTGCAACGCTGACATTTAAAATTTGCTTACCGGCGCGGCGGGGGCTGAATAATTCAGTTTCTGCAACTACAAATCCATTACCTGATCGCGATGCTACCAAAAGCTTCCGTGTTTCGTCATAGACGAATATCTCAACAACTTCATTGCCAGCTTCCAAATCAATCATCAGGCTTAAGGGTTCACCATTCCCCCGTCCTCCTGGCAATTTGTTGGCTTGCAGTACATAAGCCCGTCCATTAGTGGCAAATAACACAAGCTTGTCTGTTGTCTGAGCATGAAGGACAAATTTTCCCTGATCGCCAGTTTTATATTTAATATCATTGCCGTTCTCAGCATGCCCCTTCATCGATCTGATCCAGCCTTTTTGAGACAGAATAATCGTGACCGGTTCTTTTTCTACAAGGGTCTCCGGCAGAACATCCATCTCGGGCATAGCCTCACCAAATGTACTCCGGCGTTTGCCCAAATCCGTGTTGGGCCCGTATTTTTTCTTTAATTCCCGAATGTCAGTCGCAATTAATTTCCATTGCATATCGTCTGACTTCAACAAGGCTTGTAGTGCTTTGCGCTCAGTAACGAGTTCTTTATGTTCAGTGCGAATGGTTTGCTCTTCAAGTTTGCGTAATGCCCGAAGACGCATATTCAATATCGCTTCAGCCTGCACATCTGACAGTTTAAAAGTTTTCATTAGTTGAGCTTTTGGCTCATCTTCATCACGGATAATACGGATGACCTCATCAAGATTGAGGTAGGCAATTAAATAACCATCCAGAATTTCAAGCCGCGCTTCGATTTTATCGAGACGAAAACGGCTTTTTCGCATCAAAACTTCTTTTCTGTGATCCAGCCATTCCAGAAGCAAGTCGCGCAAGCCCATAACCCCCGGCACGCCCTTTGCATTCAACACATTCAAATTCATGGCAAAGCGAATTTCCAAATCACTTTGCTTGAACATCACGCCCATTAGTTGGTCAGGATCAATATTTTTAGAACGCGGGACAAGCACCAGCCGGATATCCTCTGCACTTTCATCCCGAATATCATCAAGTAAGGTGAGGCTTCTATCTTGAATTTGCTCGGCAATTTTTTCTATCAGTCTTGCTTTTTGCACCTGATATGGAATTTCAGTGACAACAATCTGCCACATACCCCGTCCGAGATCTTCAACTTCATAACGCGCTTGTAGTCTGACCGAGCCGCGCCCTGTAGCATAAATTTCTTTTAGGTTTTCCGGGGGCTCAACAATGATACCACCGGTAGGAAAGTCAGGCCCTTTAACACTTTCCATTAAAGTGTCGATGCGTGCATTTCTGGCTTTCACCAAATGCAAAGCGGCATCGCATAATTCCCCGATATTATGCGGCGGGATATTCGTCGCCATACCCACCGCGATACCTGATGAGCCATTAGCCAGCAAATTCGGGAAGGCGGCAGGGAGAACAATTGGCTCCTCCTCCTCACCATCATAAGTGTCACGAAAATCTACTGTGTCATTATTAAGGTCTTGCAATAGAAGTTCGGCAATTTCAGTCATCCGCGCTTCCGTATACCGCATCGCCGCAGCACTATCGCCATCGATATTACCGAAATTGCCCTGTCCGTCGACTAGCGGATAACGCACCGCAAAATCCTGCGCTTGCCGCACAAGCGCATCATAGACTGCCTGATCGCCATGGGGGTGATAACGACCAATAACATCACCAACCACCCGAGCACATTTTTTAAATCCTGATGCAGGATCAAGCTTGAGCTGTCGCATAGCAAATAAAAGTCGCCTGTGAACAGGTTTCAGGCCATCACGTGCATCCGGTAAGGCTCTATTGGTAATGGTCGAAAGAGCATAGGCAAGATAGCGGCTTTCCAAAGCCTCTTGCAGTTTGACAGATTGCAACGGATTCTGGTCAGGCGTATCGAGTTTTGTCATGCTTTTCCTATAACAAGATTCGCTCGCCTCTCATCTCAGAAATCCGCTAAATCATCTAGCATATGAATCAATCGCGCCCTGCTTTCGGGCATATTTTGTTCAAGCTGATGTAAGAGGCGCACGGTTAAAAAATGTCCGGTTATTGTCAGCCCGTTTTTGACATCCTCTAGGCTGACAGTAGCAGTCGAGTCCCGAAAGAATTGCGGCATGGGAAATAGTTTATCCAGATAAGATTCTGCAGCTTCTGCGGATACAGCACGCCCTGAACGAGGGGAAATATGCGTCAAATTAAGGTTTGAACCGTTCGCGGCACAGCTTTCCAAATCCAGCCCAAATCCGGTCTCTTCCAACAAGGCAAGTTCAAACCTTACCAGCAAGGGTAACCAGACATCTTCATCCTCAAGATTATCAAGTAAGGTGCAAGTCGTATCATATAGACGCGGATAACCGTTACGTTCCGGCAAAAAACGCAACAAAGCGCAAATAGATGTGAGAGCCGCAAGAGTTTCAGGGTGCGCCATTGCACCAGCTACACGGGCTGTGGTTGCTTCGACAGTAAAAACGCCTAAATGCTCAGAAAGCCGAGCTTTCCATTCCGCATGCACACTATTACCAGGCTGAAGAACTGGACGAAGCCGCCTGCCTGTGCCACCTCGTACAAGCCCCGCACACCGACCAAATTCTTTCGTAAACACCTCGATAATAACCGAGGTTTCGCCGTGACGGCGAGATGACAGAACGACTCCCTCAGCGTTCCATTGCATTAATGGCTCCGGCATAATCTATGCCCATCATTCTGTAGCGCTCTGGATCGTCTATCCAATTGTCGCGCACTTTCACAAAGAGAAATAAATGAACCTTGTGACCAAACACATCTTCCATTTCAACACGCGCCTGAGATCCGATTTCACGAATGGATTGACCCCGCTTACCCAGCACAATCGCTTTCTGACTGTCCCGACGGACAAAAATCACCTGCTCAAGCCTTACACTGCCATCTTTTTGCCGCTTCCAACTTTCGGTTTCAACAGTCAGGGCATAGGGAAGTTCTTGATGCATTCTCAAAAATAATTTCTCGCGTGTTACTTCAGCCGCCAGCAATAAAGACGGCACATCGGCAGCCATATCCTCAGGATAATGCCAAGGGCCCTCAGGCACCAGATTAGCAAGATAGTTTTTCAGCTCTTCAAGACCTGTCCCTTTAAGCGCAGAAACCATGAACGTATCAGTAAAATCTGCGGCCTCATTAAGCTGTTGGGTAAGCTCTAAAAGCTTTTCACGCTTCACCGCGTCAACCTTGTTCAGAACCAAAATGACCGGTTTGGATGTCCCCTTGACACCCGCCAGCACAAGCTCGGTTTCAGCCGGCAGAGCTCGACTGGCATCAAGCACGACGAGAACCGCATCTGCCTCTTCAGCACCGCTCCATGCTTCTTGAACCATGGCTTTATCAAGCTTCTTAACACCAGAAAATATTCCAGGCGTATCGACCAGAACCACTTGAGACTGTTCATGCATCACAACTGATCGCAACCGCGCCCGCGTAGTCTGAGCTTTATGGGTAACTATGGCCACTTTCTGACCAACTAAGGCGTTTGACAATGTCGACTTACCGGCATTGGGAGGGCCAATCACAGCGATAAACCCGAAACGTTTTTCCGTCATGATGTCTCCCTAACGCCTGTCATTAATTTCTCTAAAAGGTTTCGCGCCGCTTCAATTTCGGCTTTCTTTTTTGACCCTGCATTGGCAGATACCCGTGCGCCATTATCAAGGCTAACTTCAACTGTGATAACTGGCGCATGGTCTGGTCCTGAGGTATCAATCAACTTGTAACTCGGCAAGCCCAACCCTTCACGGCTGGTATATTCTTGCAAATCAGATTTAGGATTTGCCGGCACATCCGTCATCGCCTGAAGAATAGGCGCCCAAGCTTCATTTATAAAGTGAGAAGCAACTTCCAGCCCGCCATCCAAATAAAGTGCTGCGATTATCGCCTCGCACAGATTCGCCATCACATTATCGCTAAGCATAATATTATCATTTTGCTGATCGTGAATAAGAGGCGCGGCCATATTGAATTTCTGTGCAATTTCAGAACAGCTTTCACGACTAACAAGAGCACTTAATCTTTTTGCTAACTCACCCTCATCCGCTTGCGGGTATTTATTCATCAAAGTTTCAGAAATCACCATCCCCAACACCCTATCACCCAGAAACTCAAGGCGTTCATTATTGCGACCGACCATGCTGGAATGATGAAGGGCTTCATCAAGGAGAGTTGGATTATGAAAATTATGCGCGAGTCTTTTTATGAGCGCGTCTTTGGCTTTATTATGTCCGACGTTTTCAGATGTCACTCAACGGCCTCAAAAATACGAGTCCATCTGATATTGACTGGCCATTCCCAGACCTTCCAAAAAACCCCTTGATCATTGACTGAGAAAAATTTGACCTCGGCACGACCGACAATATTTTCATAGGGTACAAAACCGACAGCACGCGAAAAGCGGCTATCCATAGAATTGTCCCGATTATCGCCCATCACAAAATAATAGCCCTGCGGAATGTTAAAAATTTCTGTGTTATCCCCGCGACCACTCTCAACCAAATCAAGCGTCCGGTAACTAACACCATTGGGAAGTGTTTCAACATATTGCGTAATCTGCAAGTCTTCCCCATTAGCTTGGGGAGACACAAAATCTTCTATCTTTTCGCGTCCCACAGCACTCCCGTTCAAATAAAGCTGCCCATTCTGCACTTGCACTGTATCCCCGGGCAGACCTACAACTCTCTTAATGTAATCAGTACGGTTATCTCGAGGGAGTTTAAAAACAATGACATCACCACGCGTCACATCTTTACCCATTATACGATCGGAAAATAGTGGGGGTGAAAAGGGCAGACTATGTCTGGAATAGCCATAGCTATATTTCGAGACAAATAAATAATCGCCAATCAAAAGCGTCGGCAACATCGACCCAGAAGGGATACTAAAAGGCTGAAACAAAAGTGACCGGAACAATATAGCGATAAAAAGTGCCTGAATAGCTATCCAGATATTGTCAGAAAAATTTTGTTTAAAATCTTCCTTATTATTTGAGGGGTTCAAATTATCATCAGACATAGGCAATTTACCCCAAATTAATATGATGCCTGCGCGGCAGAAAGAACGACGAATGCCATTGCATAATCACCCTCGTCGGACAGACTAATATGAACTTCCGGGGTCATACCCGTCGGGGTTATCTCATGAAGTCTGGTCTCAGCCTCTCCAGAGAGTTTCAAGACAGGACGCCCGTTTAATTCATTTTCAACGAGGATATCTTTAAAACCAACTGCGCGAGGGTTATGAGCAGCTGGTGACCCCTCATCTATTTTAGTGTCTTGCATGTTTTTGAGACCACTCAAACCCCGTATCCCGACACCTAAAGCCTTGGCGCAGGCTTCTTTTGCAGCAAATCTTTTGGCATAAGAGGCCGCAGGTGATTGCTGCGCCCGCGCCCTAATTTGTTCAGCTTCGGTAAAAACACGATTTTCAAAGCGGTCCTCATATTTTTCCAAGGATTGCGTGATGCGTCGAATATCCGTCAAATCGCTACCAATGCCCAAAATCATTTTTACAGTTCCACCGATTTGAGTGCTGACGGCACTGCGGGAGAGCTGTCTGCTGCATCAATCAAGCCCCGCATTTTACGGATAACATTTTCGAGCCCCTCAAAAATAGCTTCACCAATCATGAAGTGCCCGATATTTAACTCCCGCATACCTTCAATAGCCGCAACAGGCTGAACCGTTTCAAAACACAAACCATGACCGGCATGGACTTCAAGCCCTGCTTGATGCGCCATCGCCGCTGAAGCTATCAAACGCTCTAATTCAGTTGCCTTTTTAGTCTCCTGACCTGCAGCATGTGCTTCGCAATAGGCGCCTGTGTGCAACTCGACAACAGCCGCACCCAATGCCTTTGATACAGCTACCTGCACAGGGTCAGGGTCGATAAACAAAGACACACGACACCCTGCATTCGCGAGCTTATCCACGATTGGGGCAAGCACTTTATGCTCTGCCGCAACATCCAAACCGCCCTCAGTTGTCACTTCCTGCCGCTTCTCCGGCACAATGCAAACGGCATGCGGTTTGTGACGCAATGCAATATTGAGCATTTCCTCCGTCGCAGCCATTTCCAAATTTAGCGGTAAATTAATTTCAGCGGAAAGCCGTTCAATATCTGCATCAGATATATGGCGTCTATCCTCTCTAAGATGAGCTGTTATCCCGTCTGCACCTGCTTCAGCCGCAAGCACGGCAGCTCTTACCGGATCAGGGTGGTCACCACCACGCGCATTACGAATAGTCGCTACGTGATCAATATTCACGCCCAATCTCACATTAAGTTTCGCATTATCTGTCATTTAACTGCTCATGACTGTTCATCTTAGCTCGGTTTAATTCGCAAGGCTCTTAATAGCATGTCTCTTAACACTTCAGAGACCTGATTTAACGTTTTTTTTCTTTACCTCGCGTGATGCCTTTTTCTTTTTGTAAAAATCTATCAAAATATTTGTAGGTATATAGGTCAAAATAGTAATTAAGACACCCACAGGCAGAGCACCAATAGTCATTGGCACAATAATGGGACCGAATGTTTCTAGCGGCGATAAAAATATATTTTCCAGTGACATAACCGGAAATGCGTTGTCGTCATACCCCCGTCCAAGCAAAAAATTGCCAGTGTTAAATGTCGATAACCATATAAAGGGAAAGGTGAAAGGATTCCCGACCCAAGTGCCGATAGCAGACGCGATGATGTTACCGCCGAAAAACCAAGCCAATAAAGCCGCCGTCACAAAATGAGTACCCATAAAAGGAGAAGCGGATACGCCAGCTCCAATCGCAAGCCCAAGAGCTATACTGTGCCCGTCCCCTTTAAGACGTAATAATCTGTGCCAAACATATTGCGTGGCCCGATACCAACCAGCCCGAGGCCAAATCCACTCACGAAACTGACTTAAGCTATCTAACGGGCGTCGTCTCTTGAACATTATTTCCCCAACGACCGACTACCGGGCTTAATGGCTTTAACAGATTTTAAATCCGCGGGTACATCACGCGCTTTGAAGGTTTCAATTTCCAAATCGGCGAGAGACAGAAGTTTCACCCCGATTTTTGCCTTACCACCAGAACGATTAATAAGGCATGTCGCACCAACAACCGAGCCGCCATGCTCCTTAATAGCCGCGATTGCTTCTTTAGAAGATAGTCCGGTAGTAACAATATCTTCAACCATCAACACCCGAGGTTTACGCCCTTGAATTGACTCAAGACCAAAACCACGACGAAAAGTGAATTTGCCATTCTCGCGCTCCAAGAACATTGCAGGCACACCTAACTGACGACCCATCTCATAACCGACAACCACGCCACCCATAGCCGGGGAAACGACATAATCAATCTCTTTATCAATTTCTTGTTTAACCTTGCCTGCCAGAGCTTTACATAGCCGCGAGGCTCGTTTTGCATCCATCAAAACGCGAGCGCATTGAAGATAATTTCGGCTATGCAGACCCGAAGATAGAATAAAATGACCATCAAGCAGCGCACCCGAGTCACGAAACAGTTTTAATACGGCTTCAGATTTCATTTTACGCTCTTTCATCTGGGTTGTGTAAGTGTGACAGAGTTAGGCTACAACTCTTTTAACGCGATTCACGAGACGACTCCCCCGTAATGCGGAGATTATTTCTTTTACATGATTTAAATCGCGTACTTCCAAATCCATTTCTAATAAGCAGAAATCTTCATCTCGTTGGTTCATAGATAAATTGGAAATATTTGCTCCAAATTCGCCTATTGTTCGAGAAATAATCGCAAGAGCACCAATCTTATTTGCAACAGTCAGCGAGAGGCGTGTGTCATACATACGATCATGGCTGGCATCATTATCCCACTTTAACGGCAACCATCTATCAAGCTCAGCCTCATAATCTTGAAGCAAAGGTGAGGAGATTGGATAAACCATAACCCCTTCACCGGGCGTCATAATACCAACGATACGATCTCCGGGGAGGGGAAAAGTATCGGGCGCAAATTTTATAGCTGAGAAGGTGTCGCCACCAATAACCGGAGCGTTTTTCTTTCCGTCACTCCCCACTTTCGACGTAATGGCATTTAACGCTGTAACGAGCATGCCAGGAGATTTTTGGTCCGGATATACTTTCCTGAAAACCTCAGTACCTGAAACCTCTCCTCCACCGACCATTGCATAAAGGTCATCGAGGGTTTCGCAATCCAACGGCACCAATGCGCGTTCAAGGTGGTTATCATCATTACTTTTCTTTTCAGCTTGAAACACACTCGCAATGATTTCCCGCCCGGTTTGGATATGTGCCAGATGTTCATTCTCGCGGAGATGATGACGTATAGCCGCGCGCGCTTTGCCAGTCACCACTATGCTTTCCCAGTTTGCCGAGGGTAACTGACCTTCGGCACGAATAATTTCCACCTCATCACCATTGCGCAAGACCGTTCTAATGGGTGTGATATTCCCGTTCACCCGTGCGCCCGCACAGCTATTTCCAACTTCGGTGTGAACCGCATAAGCAAAATCAAGCGGTGTTGCGCCTTTTGGCAAGGCAATAATTCTACCTTTGGGGGTGAAACAGAAAACTTGATCATGGAAAAGTTCCATTTTGGTATCTTCGAGAAATTCCTCGGCTGTATTTGCGATTTTTAGCTGGTCGACAAGCTCCTGAAGCCACTTAAAAGGT
>MDTB01187446.1_pt1 | contig 15590 bp, 12 predicted proteins | sample 811161 | NCBI WGS metagenome assembly MDTB01 (sample SAMN05326650, study PRJNA326480) | marine metagenome | isolation source: seawater | place: Mediterranean Sea | collected 2009 | reverse complement strand
GGGGTCAATCGTCAACGCAGTGCCACCTCAGCCAGGCACCGCCCGCCACGTCGTGGGCATGTTTCTTCCGAACGCGCTGCTGAAAGCACTCGCTCAGGTGCGGCCCAAACAGGCGATGGCCGAAGGGTCCGGCGCAGTCTGGACGATGCAGGTCAACGGGTCCCACCCCGACGGCAGTCCCTTCATAACCGCCATGTTCACCTACGCCGGTGGGGTGGGCGCCAGAGCTTCCAAACCCGGACTCGACGCCTGCTCGTATCCGACCGGTGTTTCGGCCGTGCCGATCGAGGTGGTCGAGGCATCCGCCCCTATTCGTTTTCACCAAAAGGCCCTGCGGGCGGATTCGGGTGGCAAGGGAGCCCAGCCCGGAGGCCGCGGCCAGGTCATCGAGTTCTCGGTTGCGACCGATCAGTCATGGCAGCTCAACGCAGTGACGAGTCGACTCGAGGAACCACCCCAGGGGGTCTTCGGAGGTGAGCCCGGTGATCCGGGTGCATTCCTGGTCAACGGCGACGCCGTCAAGACGCAGGAACGCATCACGCTCTCTAGTGGCGATGTTGTTCGGCTCGAATTACCTGGCGGCGGTGGCTACGGAGAGCCGCAGCCGACATGAACGACTGGTCGCCCCGTACCTTCGCCGCTGCATGGCGAAGCGCGGTCGACCGCCAACCTGACTCGCCCTTCCTCATCTTCGAGGGTCCTGACGGTCGCATCGACGAATGGACCTACGCTGCCTTCGACGGGCTCATCGATCGAGTGGCCGGACGACTTCACTCCTTGGGCGTCACCCCCGGCGATGCGGTCCATCTCGCCCTCACCAACAGCCCCGCCTTTGTGGCGGTGTGGCTCGCCGCTATCGGAATGGGTGCTTGGATCGTGCCATCGGATCCGATGGCACGCACCCCCGAACTTCGTGACCACATCGAACGTACGGCTCCGGTCGTGGGTGTCTGCGCCGCCTCCCGGGCCGAGGCGTATCGCGCTGCTGCCGGCGATCTGATCATCCTCGAAGTCGACGAGGCCGACCCCTCGCCAGCAGCGCTGCTGGGCGAACCGTTCGGAGGCTGCCCGTCGATCGGGCATGATGACCGGGCTGCAGTGATGTTTACCAGCGGGACGACTGGACGCCCCAAGGGTGTTCTGATCTCGCAAGCGAATTACGCGTTCGCCGGTCGCGTGATGGCACAGACTGCCAACCTGCAGGCCAGCGATCGACACTTGGTCGTCTTGCCGATGTTTCACGCCAACGCGCAGTACTACTCGTTTGCGTCGGCGATTGAGGTCGGGGCATCCGTTGCGTTGATGCACGCGTTTTCCGCCAGCGGTTTTCTCGGTCAGGCGGCTCGGCATCGGGCAACATGCGCCAGCCTTTTCGCAGCCCCAATGCGGATGATTCTCGCCCGTGGTGGCCCTGTCGACGATCTTGTGCTGCGGCACTGCTGGTTTGCGCAAAACCTCGATCCAAGCCAGTACGAGACGATCGCAAATTGGATGGGCTGCCGGCCGCGGCAGCTGTATGGGATGACCGAGACAATCCCGGCCGTGCTCACCGACCGAGAGGCCGATCCCGTCCCTGACTCGATGGGATTCGTGACGTCGGGGTGTTCGGTCGACGTTCAGGATAGCGACGGCTGTAGTGTCGAGCTCGGCGAGATCGGGGAGATTGTCGTCGGTGGAGTGCCCGGCACGACTCTTTTCTCGGGTTATCTCGATGACCCGGCAACGACCGATGCCTCCTACAGAAATGGCTGGTTCCTCACCGGCGACCGGGCGACCCGTACCACAGACGGACGCCATCAATTCGATGGGCGTCGCTCAGACGTCTTGAAAGTGGCTGGCGAAAACGTGTCAACTGTTGAGGTGGAGGCGATGCTCACTTCCCACCCAGACGTGTTCGAAGCAGCGGTCGTCGGCGCGCAGGACCCTATTCGCGACGAAGTGCCTGTTGCGTTCGTGGTGCCGGCCACCGGCGCCCGTCCCGACCCTGATGAGCTGATCGACTGGTGTTCGCAGCATTTGGCCAAAGCCAAGGTGCCCATAGCCATTGGCCTGCTCGACGAACTGCCTCGAACCAGTGTCGGCAAGATCCGAAAGTTCGTTCTTGCGGCCGGCGCAGACGATCTCACCCGCAAGGAGTTGTCATGACCATCTTCACCGAATCGTTGCGGAACGCACTTAACGCATCGACTGATGACGTGACCCGTGCCACAACGCTGCCGCCAGAGCTCTACACCTCGACTGAAGCATTCGGGTTTGAGCGAGAAGCAGTTTTCATGAAGGAATGGCTCGCAGTGGGACGGGCCGAACGCATTTCTGAGCCCGGAGACTGGTTCACCGTCGATCTGTTGGGCGAGCCGATCATTGTTGTGCGCACCAAGTCTGGATCCATTTCAGCCATGTCAGCGGTCTGCCAGCACCGGGCCATGCAGATCTGCGAGGGCGAAGGAAACAACTCGACCTTCAAGTGCCCTTACCACCACTGGATCTACGCCGAGGACGGCCGTTTGCTAGGCACGCCGGCAATGGAACGAACCGAGGAGTTCTCCAAAGCCGATTGGGGCCTGCCGCCGCTCGCAGTGGAGGAGTGGCTCGGGTTCATCTTCGTGAACTTCGACGTCAATGCTGAGCCTCTGGCCCCGACCCTGGGCCGCTACACGCCCTATCTCGAAAATTATCACCTAGCCGACGCAGTGTGCCCGGGAACGTTCACGCTCGAATCGATGCCGTGGAATTGGAAGGTGATGTTCGAGAATTTCAACGATGGATATCACGCCAACCGCCTGCACGAGTACGTCCAGGATTTTTGTCCGTCTCATCTTTCGGCATTCCCGGAGCCTTGGACCGACGACGCAAACGTGGTGTTCCGCACTGCCGGGTACACCCATCTCGACGGAGGTTTCAACGCGACCCATCGCGTCATCATGGACGTCTTCCCAGATCTGACCGACGAGGAGCGTGGTCGCTCGACCTTCGCACTGGTGCCACCGATGTTGTGCCTCGGCACCGCGCCCGATCAGTGCTTCTTCTTCCTCGTCCGCCCGACAGGCCCCGAAACGATTGATGTCGAGATTGGCTACATCTTCCACCCGTCGGCCCTAGAGGACCCATTGTTCGAGGCCAAAATGGCACTCAGCGATGCCGGGGTCCAGGTATTCGTCGAGCAGGACCAGGACGCAACGACAAAGGTCCAGCGGGGGCTCCGATCGCGGTTCGCGCCGCGAGGCGCCCGGTATTCGTGGCAAGAGGAAAGCCATGTGCAGTTCAACCGGTGGTTGGCGCGCCGATATCGCGACGCCTGGCCGGGAGGAGAGTCCGGAGATCCGCGCCTGCGGGTCGTGGGGGAGTGAAAGTGAGGAGAAGTCGACAGTGAGAATGCTCGTCCGACCAGGTCAGAAAGTGATCAGGTCTCGGTCAGGTAACCATCACTACCCGGTAATGAAAGAGCAATCCGTCGGCAAGGCTCAAAACTTAGTTTTGGGGTACGACGTTGCAACCATAAGTCCAGATTAATTGGGGAGAATATGTCCAAGTTCAAGTGGATGATGACGGTGTTGTTGGCGCTGTCAATGATCGCTGCAGCCTGCGGCGACGATGACGATGCCGACGAAGTGGCGAGCGATAGCGCGTCTACCGTTGAAGAAGAAAACGAAGATTCGGCCGAAGAAGAGCCGGCTGAGCAAGAAGAGGCTGTTGAAGAAGAACCGGTAGTGGAAGTCGAAACCGACGAGCTCGTGCTGGCCTTTGACGCAAACGGCGACGGCACCGTCACGATCGGGGTGGCTGCCGCAGGACCCCGTGACGACAATGGTTACTACCAGTCGCTGGTGAATTTCGCTGAGGATTTCTCGGCCGACAACGGCTTCACCCCTCCGATCGTGAGTGACAACATCGGCCCGGCCGAGGCTGCGCAGGCGATGTCTGACCTTGCTCAGCAGGGCGTTGACATTCTCATGGTAGGTGCGAGCGAAATTGCGGAACCGCTTCCGGAACTTACGGAACAGTTCCCGGACATCTTCTGGTACTGCAACTGTGGCGCTGGCTTCCAGGAACTTCCCGGTCTCGCACAAGCGACCGACTGGGGCGCTGCGGTTCACTACACAGCCGGTGTAGCCATGGGCGGCGTGTTGCAGTCCCAGGGGAGCACGAGTGCGGTGTTCTTGGGTTGTTGCGATATCAACTTCGAGGTTGAGGCGTACAACGCAACTGTGTTCGGTCTGCAGTCGGTCGATCCGAGTTTCACGATGGAATACGTCGGAACTGGCGATTTCCCGTTCGACTTCGACAACTCAGCGAACGCAACTGCAGCGCTTACGAACGCGAAAGCGAACGGAGCCACACTCGTCTACGCATATCTGGGTGGTGCGCTCGATCCTGTCGGTCAGCTCGCAACCGATGAAGGGATCGCCGTCTTCTCGGCTGGACCAGCCGACGTCTGTGAGCGTGATATCCAGTGGACCGGCGGCGTCGTCTTTGATGGCGGCTCCTACGCAGCGCAGGCGCTCCGATTGATCGTCGACGGCGAATTGGCTGAAGGGTCGACTTATGACTTCCCAACTGAGCCTGGCCTGAATGGTGGCGTCCTGTGTAACGGCGACGCCGACGCTCAGGCACTCATCGACGAAGCCTTTGGTCTTCTCGCCGCCTATGACGGTGAGTTGATGGGTGCGCTCGGCGGAATCTCTGCAGAGGCATACGCAGGAGGGTGATTTCCTCCTCTCCCAGCGGCTGGGGGGCGGGGGCCGAAACCGGCCCCGCCCCCGCCGTTGAGCTCTCGGGTATCACGAAAAGGTTCGGTGGCGTCACTGCGTGCGATGGGGTTGACCTGGCCCTTCATCGCGGCATGATTCATGGAATCCTCGGCGAGAATGGAGCCGGGAAATCGACCCTGATGAAGATGCTCATCGGCCTGGTGCTTCCCGACGCAGGTGAGATCCGCATCGATGGCCAACCTTGTCAGATTCACGACCCCTTGACTGCGGCGTCGCTCGGCTTTGGCATGGTGCATCAACACTTCAGCTTGGTCGATGCATTGACCGTCTGGGAAAACGTCGCCCTCGGTGACGCCGGCCGCTTCGAGCCAGCTGAGGTTCGGAAACGAATCGGCGAAATCGGCAATCACTACGGTCTGGAGATTGATCCTTACGCCAACGTCGGATCCCTCACCGCAGGTCTGCGGCAAAGAGTCGAGATCATCAAGTGTCTTCGGCGGGATCCCAACATCGTGATCTTCGATGAACCCACCGCGGTACTTACCCCAGAGGAGTCCACCCAACTCTTCGAATCGTTACGTTCGGTTGTCGCAGCTGAAGGCCGGGTCGTCGTGCTGGTCAGTCACAAACTCAACGAGGTGCTGAGCGCTACCGACGACATCACCATCATGCGAAATGGAGCGGTCGTTGATCGACTTGTCACCAGCGAGGCAGACGCGTCGACCCTTGCACGAGGCATGGTCGGCCGCGAGGTTTCACTGCGGGACGAGGCAGCGTTGGGGGCCGGACTTAACCGCGCCGATAGCGAGGCCGCCGCAGAGCGTTCGAAGCAGAATCTAATCAGCCCCGCGATGTTGTCGATCCGAAATGCTGTTTGGGATGCCGGTCGTGGGGTTCGTCACTTAGATGACCTCTCCTTAGACGTCCACCAGGGAGAGATCCTCGGGATCGCCGGGGTCGAGGGCAATGGGCAGCGACCGCTCGGAGACCTGCTTTCTTCGCTGGTTACGCTCACCTCGGGGGATGTAGTCGTCGATGGCAAAAAAGTTGACGCAGCTCGGGCCGGGGCCATGGCTCGCGCCGGCGTGGCTGTGGTGCCTGAGGATCGACACGATTCTGGCATCGTCCTCAACATGTCGGTCGCCGAAAATCTTCTCCTCGGCGATACTGAGAGGGTTGCCAGGCAAGGCATCATCAGCAGCACCCAGATGATGGCGCACGCAAACGAACTCATCGAACAGTTCGAGATCCAGTGCAGCGGGCCTGACGCCCCGTTATGGACCCTTTCGGGAGGAAATCAACAGCGGGTTGTCTTTGCGCGAGAAATGTGGCGGGATCCAAAGGTGCTCGTCGCTGCGCAGCCGACGAGGGGACTTGATGTCGGAGCGATCGAGTACATGACCAACAGGATCCGATTCGCCGCAGCCGCAGGCGTTGCGGTCTTGCTGATCTCAAGCGAGCTCGACGAGATCTTTGACCTCGCAAGCCGGATCGCAGTCATCTCTCGTGGACGGATTGTTGGGGAGATGGACCGGAACAACGCAGACCTCGAACAGATCGGTCTCCTAATGGGAGGATCGAACTTATGAGGGACGGGCGTTCACAACGGATCGCTGATTGGTTGCTGCTCTACGGCGTGAGTGTCTTCGGCGCCCTCGTGCTCTCTGCAATGTTGGTGCAGGCAACCGGAGGGGAGTGGCGTCCCGTTCTCTCTGCGCTGCTTGACGGCAGTCTGCGAAACCCTGGGCGATGGGGCGAAACGCTCGGCCACGCAGCACCGCTGCTGCTGGTCGCACTCGGCACGATTGTCTCAAGTCAAGCGGGCCTCATCAACATCGGTCAGGAAGGGCAGTTACTCGTTGGAGCGGCGACCGCAACCTATTTCGGTTTGTTGATCGGCGGCCCAGGGCCCGTCAATGTTGCCATCATCTTGTTTTTCGGGATCGTGGGTGGCGCAGTTTGGGCTGCCCTTGCCGCCGGCCTGCGCTTCTCTCGCGGGGTGCCGGAGGTGTTGTCCACCCTCTTGTTGGTGACGGTTGCATCGCAGGCGGTTGCATATGCCCTCGGTCGTCAGTGGCTGCTGCTTGCCCCTGAAGCCGACCGAGGAAATCGAAACCAGGTGAGCCAGCAACTAGCGGAAGGAAACCGACTTGCTCGGATCGAGCTGTTCGGCAACGAATTTCCGCTCACCGTACTTTTCGCAGTGGCACTGGCCGCGCTCGTGGCCTTCGCCATGGGACGCACGATCTGGGGCTTCCGCCTATCGATGATGGGGAAGAATCCTCGGGCGGCAAAGCGGTTCGGCGTCGCTGAGCGGACATACGGCACCGGTGCTCTTCTTGTCGGCGGCGGGTTCGCCGGACTGGCAGGGGCGGCAATGCTCGCCGGAGGCGGTTTCGCCTTTGGCAACTATCAACTGGTACCCGGATTCTCGGCCAACATCGGCTGGACCGGACTTCTCGTAGCCTTGGTCTCGCGGGAGAAGGCGGTGGCGGCGATCCCGGTGGCGTTCGTGTTTGCCTCACTTCGGACGGGTTCTAGCTTTGTGGGCAGCACCGGCGTTGAAGGCCGTATCACTGACGTCATTCAGGGTCTGCTGGTGTTAGCCCTGCTGCTCCCTCCTGCAGTGATGTTCCTCCGAGACCGACGTCGGGCCAGAGCGGCTGCGACGGCGAGGGTGTGAGCCATGGGCGGATTTCTTGAAGCGCTGTGGGACATTGCCGGTAGTGAATCGACCTACATCAATGCGGCTCTGTTTGCCGCCTTCCTTGCATTCGCTGCGTCGGGGGAGTGGGTTGCAGAGCGATCCGGCACGCTAAACATCTCGGTCGAAGGGATGTTGCTTGGGGGGGCGTTCACAAGCGCGGTCGGCTATGACATCACCAACTCCAGCAGCCTGGCCCTTTTGTCTGGAGCGCTAGGGGGCATGGTGGTAGCGGCGATCCAGGCCGAGATGAGTCATCGCCTGGCCGCCGATCAGTTTGTTGTCGGGTTGACCCTCAACATCCTCGTGTTTGGTCTCGTTGGGTTTCTGGACAACGAGATCAACCCCGAAACATCGTTCGCGAGCCGGTGGGAGATCCCGTTGCTCTCCGACATCCCACTGTTGGGGAGCGCCCTGTTCGGTCAACGCTGGCCGTTCTACGTGCTGTACGCGCTCATCCCGTTCTGCTGGTGGCTGGTTTTCCGAACCAAGTGGGGTCTCGAACTCCGCGCATCGGGCGAAAATCCACAGTCAGCTGATGTCTCTGGCATTGATGTCAACAAGCGTCGCCGGCAGTCGGTGTATTTCGCAGGGTTTACTTCTGGTCTTGGTGGCTGGTTCCTCATCTTTGGCCAGATCGGGTTGTTCGAGGATTCGGTGGTCGGTGGCAGGGGATTCATTGCTATCGCCGCAGTGATCTTTGGTGGCTGGACCTTGCGAGGAACAATTGCAGGGTGTGTGGTCTTCGCAGCAACACTTTCCGCCCGGCTTTCTGTTCAAGGTTTGGGGTACGACGTCAACAGCGAGCTCCTTCAGTCCCTCCCCTTCGTCGTCACGATCCTGGGCATGGCAATCTTCGCGCATCGAGTCCGACCACCTGCAGCCTTGGCTCAACCGTTTGTTCGAGGGCTTAGGTAGCCAGTGTTTGTCGGCTCAACCTTTGTGATGGTGACGTTTCTAAGCTGCCTCACGATGAAGTCCGAATATGGAGAAGGAGTCATTCTGAGATGAAAGCGATGCTGTACTATGAGCCAGGGGGGCGAGAAGTTCTGCGGTACGAGGATGTGCCGGACCCTGAGCCCGGGCCAGCGGACGTCGTCGTTGATGTTGCAGCGACCTCGCTCAATCGATTGGATGTTGTTCAGCGCAATGGGTGGTTCCAGATGCCAGGGTTCACCTATCCCCACATCGCTGGCATGGACATCGCCGGCGTAGTCTCCGCCGTTGGGGATTCGGTCATCGGTGTGGAGGTGGGGGATCGAGTCGTCGTCGACCCTTCTTTGGCGGGAGTCGATGAAGCTTCCAAACTGGCCGGGCATGGCGACCTCTACGGTGAGCTCGGCATTCTCGGAGGGATCTTCGCCGGTGGTTACGCACAAAAGTGTCTCGTTCCAGGGACACACGTTTATCCAGTCCCGGCTGCGATGCCGCTGGAACATGCAGCAACTTTCCCGACCTGCTTTCTGACGGCGTCCCACGCGCTCTTTGAGGTCGGCAAGCTTCGGGCCGGGGAAACAGTCATGATTCATGCCGCTGGCTCAGGCGTTTCGACCGCAGGGATCCAATTGGCCAAGCAGGCTGGCGCTACGGTCTTGGCAACTGCAGGAAGCGATGAAAAAGCGGAGCGTGCGCGCCAACTCGGTGCAGAACACGTCTGCAACAACCGGACCACCGATATTGCCGGATTCGCAAGAGAATGCACCCAGGGAGCGGGCGTCGACATGGTTTTCGATCATGTTGGGACCGCACTTTTCGGGCAGTCACTCTTTGGCATCGGCGTGGGAGGCCGACTGGTGAACTGCGGGAACTCCTCAGGTGACGAAGCCACGATTCCGTCGCTTGGATACCTGTTCCACTCAGGGATTTCAATCCTGGGATCTGATCCCTACCGGCCAGAAGAGTTTGGCCCAGCCTGGGACAAGTTCTGTCAAGGAGATTTCGCAGTCGTCATTGACTCGGAGTTCGCCCTTGCGGACGCAGCGGATGCGCAAGAGAAAATGATGGCCAGCGACTTCTTCGGAAAGATCCTCCTGCGGCCCTGAGAGAGAAAATCCATGAGCTTTGAGCCGCGCGATGCGCCCTACCCCGAATTAAAGAACTCGCACACGATGGCCCACACGGGCCGCCCGTGGACGGATTTCAAACCGCCTCCGTCAGCGCCCGTCTGGGCCGCAGTTGAAGGTCTTGGGCGCTACTACATCTTGCTGGCTGCAATCGAACTCGACGTTTTCGACGCCCTGCAACGCTTGGGGCCGTCCTCGGCCGAGGACGTTGCGGCTGACGTTGGGGCAGCCGTCGAACACCTTCGATCGTTGCTCGATGGTGTCGTTGCGCTTGAGCTTCTCGATCAGTTCAACGACGTCTACGAATTGAACGACACGGCCCGTCGCTATCTGGTTTCTGACGGTCCCGCAACGATGGCAGAACTCATTGCGGTTGCGACAGGCCCTCACGACAACTGGACCCGTCTGGCGGAGACGGTTCGGTCAGGGCGCCCATCGATGCCTATCGAAAACGACCCAGCAGCGTTCTACGTTCCGCTCGTCGAGGGCACATTTACAACCATGTTTCGGTGTGCCATCCGGGCTGATCTCAAGATCAGGTACTCAGCCCGATCGGCCCCGTTAGTTCTTGATCTGGGGGCGGGCGGCGCTCCGTGGGCGATTGCGATTCTGAAGGCGTGTCCAGAAGGTCGGGCAGTGATCAACGATCTTGACGGCGTTCTTCCGGTGGCCCAAGCCAAGACATTGGAACACGAAGTTGCCGATCGCTGTGAATTCCGACCCGGCGACTTTCACACGGTGACGCTCGAAGTAGACCACTACGACATTGTCGTATTGGGCCATATTTGCCGAACCGAAGGCGAGGCAGGTGCACGCAGCCTGATTACACGAGCTTTTGCGACGCTCAAGCCTGGCGGCACCTTGATCTTGGCCGACTACTTTGTCGACGTCGAACGAAAGTTCAACCCCCACGCTGTGATCATGGGCACAACGATGATGGCCAGCACGGAACGAGGCTTCTGCTTCACGCATCAGCAGTTCTCGGAATGGATCCGGGAAGCAGGGTTTGGTCAGCTTCGCCTCGTCGAACCGATCGGCTTCCAGCAGAGTTTCGTGGCGGTGAAGCCGCGCTGAGAACTGGCTACTCGATAGTCCAGCCCGGAGGCAGGTTGACCTCACCGACGACCTCGTGGGTGTCATCGTCGGTCTCGGTGTCGGGAAGGTGCTGCCAGAGCATTATCTGGTTCCCCCAGGGATCGATGAACGATGCGTTGCAACCGCCGAATTCGGTCCAGAAGTGCTCTCGCCACAACTCGGTCCCACCGAGTCGGACAGCCGTCTCGAGAATACGCTCGAAGGAGTCGTCTTCGCTGACCAGGATCCAAGCCCGCAGCGCGCGCCCACCAGGGTTGAGGTGGGTTGGCTCCGTGGGTCCCGGGTCCTTATGGGGCCGCATGTTGGCGGCGTTGGAGATACCCATGTGAAGATTGCCAATTTCGCTGGGCGTGCCGTCTTCGTTCTTGAAGTGGCCGCCGGGCACAATCCGAGCGAAGGTGTCGGCAATGCGGTCCTCAACCTCCCAGTTGAAAACCTCGGCGTAAAAGGCCCGGGCTTCATTCACATTAGAACTCGGAAAGTCGACAAAGACGAGGACGTTGGGGTCGGTCACGGTTTCTCCTGACTAGTGCTTGCCCCAAACAAGATACATGTGGTCGGATGGTCGGACCGCATTTCTTGCATGGAGAATGATTATGGCCGTGAGCCCGATTTCACTTCAAAGCCTTCGGAAGTCCCAAGGAACACACGAGACCGCAGTTGGGCTGCCGCCCTCGACATATACAGACTCTGATTTCCACCAGTTTGAGATCGAGTCGGTGTTCGGCTCCGAGTGGCTGTGTGTCGGCCGGCAAGAACAGATTCCGAATGCTGGTGATTATCTCGCCGTCACGCGGGCACAAGAGCCATTGATCATCGTTCGAAGCGGCTCGGGATCGATCTCAGCGATGTCGGGGGTGTGCCAGCATCGCGGCATGTGTCTGTCTGCGTCGGTCGATCGGAGCGATGAAGAGATGCTCGACCGGCCACAATTTGATCCAGGGAGTGGCCGCCAGTTTCGATGCCCGTACCACTACTGGGTCTACGACCTCGATGGCCGTCTGGTCGGAGCGCCGGAAATGGCGCAGACGCCCGGGTTCGCTCCCGAAGACATTCGTCTCCCTCAGTTGGCGGTCGAAGTCTGGAAGGGCTTCATCTTCGTGAACTTCTCACTCGACGCAGCACCCCTTGCACCTCGCCTCCACAAGCTGGAAGCAGTGCTGGCCAACTACGACGTCGACAACCTCGTCACCGTTGAGCCAGAGGTGATGCACGACGTTCCGTTCAACTGGAAAATCATGGTTGAGAACTTCATGGAGATGTACCACAACAGCCGTCTTCACAACGGTATTCACGACTTCGCACCGTCGTCAGGCGCGTGGTACGAGGAGTATGAGGCTGGCGACGGGGCACTGTTTGGCTTCAATCAGATGGTCGAGGCCGATGGTGGATTCAATCCGACCTTCAAAGCTCTGTTTCCGCCCCTGCCCGGCATCACGATGGAGGAACGACAACGCATTGTGTTTGCCTTCGTGCCGCCAACGCTATTGCTCGGCTTCCAGCCAGACTCGGCGTTCTGGTTCGCTGTTGACCCAACCGGGCCAACCAGCCACGACCTGGCTATGGCCTACATCTTCCCGGAGTCAACTATCGAGCGCGAGGACTTCGATGAGACGCTCGATGCTGCGATCGACGGGGTCGGCAATTTTGTCCGCCAGGACATGCCGACGAACGTGGCCACACAACTTGGCATGCGCTCCCGTTTCGCGCCCCGCGGTCGTTACTCCTGGCAGGAAGGTGTTCTGGCTCAGTTCAATAGCTGGCTCGTTGAACGCTACGAGGCAGCGTCGGTGTAGCCGATCAGCTCACGGAGATGATGTCGCCAACGAGCTGACGCCTTGTCCGACTGGACATCGACGAGACCGCTGCGTTCGATCGTGAGTTCCCCAGAGATCGCTTCGAGCATCGCCTGATCTTCAAGGGCCACCTGGAGTTCGAAATCCACGATGTCGTTCCCAGTTGCGATGACATCGTCATTGCGCCACAGGACAAAGGTGAAATAGCTCTGCTCGGTCCCTTCCGGCGTCGAGATGGAAGGACTCGCAGTCTGGAACAGGGTCTGTTTTATCCCGTTCTCGTAATGCATGGTGCTCCGGACCGAGAAGGGAAGGGCAAACCCAGTCGACATCGCAATGCGGACGTGATCTTCACCTGTGCCAGACATCGCCTTGGCGTCGCCCTCATTGGTTACAAGGACTTCGTACTCGTAGCCGGTGAATGTCTCATCGAGCTGCGTCAAGGTGAAGCGCTCGACCTGCTTGTTGGCTTCGCTCCCAAAAGTGCCCACGTGGGTGTAGGCAAAGTGAGCAAGGTCGAGCATGTTGTCGATCATTCGGGTGGCTGAGCAGTTCCAGACCTGCATACCTGTGTTAAGGCGGGTCGAGTCGGCTTGCTCCTCGACATCAAGCACTGGAATCGGCAGTCGGGGAGTCCCTGGGCACAGCCAAACGAGGCCATAGCGATCTTCAACCGGCCGTTTCACGAGATGGGCAGAGGGTGGGATAGAGGCGCCTTCACCTGATGAAGGGATCTCGATACAATGGCCCGTTCCATCAAAGGTCCACCCGTGATAGGGGCACCGGAGACACCCGTGCTCGAGCGTTCCTCTCGAGAGTCTGGCTTCGCGATGGCTGCACCGGTCGTCAGTTGCGGTCAGATTGCCAGCAGCGTCTCTCCAAAGCACGTATGGCCGGTTTCGCAACATGACAGCGACCGGATCCGCGCCAACCTCGGCACTTGTTGCAACTGCAAACCAACACTCGTCGAAAGCATCGTGAAGAACTATGTTGAGGTGCGGTCTGATGGTCTTACCTTACGCAAGGGTCCAGAGAGCGACAAAAAAGGGGCAGCGCATGAACGAACCAATCGATCTTCTCATCAAGGGGTGGTACGTGGTGACGATGAACGCGACCCGAGACATCATCCGTGATGGCGCGGTCGCAGTGCGGGGATCACAGATTGTGGATGTCGGTAAAGCTGCCGACTTAGAAGCCCGATACGACGCCGCTCGAACCGTTGGAGGCGACCGCTTTGTGGTCACCCCTGGTCTGGTCAACACCCACATTCACATCACCGGCGAGCCACTCACCCGCGGGTACGTCCCCGACGACACGCCCTTCGAAGAAAACGTCTTCATGTGGTTATGCCCGCTGTACTCGGTCTATTCCGCAAAAGAGGAACGCCTCTCAGGGCAGCTGGCTGCGGTCGAGATGCTGAAGTCAGGTACTACGTCCTTCCTCGAAGCTGGCACCATTCGATTCCTCGACGAGGTCATCGACGGCCTTAACGAGGTCGGAATCCGCGGGAGGGTTGGCCGGTGGGTATGGGACCTTCCGCCTGAGCCGTCGGTCTACAAGCAAGACACTGATCAGGCCATTGCGTTCTTGCAACACCAGCTCGAACAGCATCGCGGCACAAGCAATGATCGAGTGTCGGCCTGGTCGATTCTGGTTGGCCACACTACTGCGTCGGATCCGCTGTGGAAGGCCGGTCGCGAACTCGCAACCGAACATGGCACCGGAATGAGCTTCCACATGTCGCCAGCAAAACTCGACCCTGAAGGTTTCGTTGCTGAGTTCGGACAGCGTCCGATGGTTCACCTCGCCGAACTCGGTGTGCTGGACGACGACGTATGCATCACCCATTGCGTGCAGGTCGACGATCAAGAGCTGGCGGTGATGGCCGAAACCGGCGTCAGCGTTGCCCACTGTCCGACCACTGCGCTCAAAGTCAGTTACGGCGTGACCCAGGTCGGTAAAATGCCGGAGATGGTGATGGCGGGCATGAATCTCGGCATCGGCACCGACGGCAACAACGCGTCGAACTACTCGGATTTGATGCGGGCGACCTATCTCGTTGCCGGCCTATTCAAAGACGCCCGTCAGGATCCGCAGATGTTCCCGGCTGAAAAAGCCTACGAAATGGCGACGCTAGGTGGGGCGAAGGCTCTGAGGCTCGAAGACCAGATTGGCTCGCTCGAACCGGGCAAAAAAGCCGACGTGGTGCTTCACGACACCGACCGCCCGGAATGGCGACCGCTGCTCAACGTAATGAATCAGCTCGTTTGGTCAGCGGACGGTCGTGGCGTCCACACAGTGGTGTGCGACGGTCAAATCGTCGTCGAAGATGGAACGATGACCACGGTCGATGAAGAAGCCCTGTATGCCGCTGCACAGCAGGCCGGCGAGGCCATCACTGCTCGATCCGGTCTACCCGACAAGGCGAAGTACCCCGTGTACTAATCGTCACTGAATGAGGAGGTCCCCATGAGCGATGCACCTGTCGCTCCCGTCCCTACCATCGATCTTGCGCAGGCCCTCGGCGGAGAACTGACAGCTCGAGCCGCGTGTGCGGCTGCAATCGATCAGGCAAGCCGAGAACATGGCTTTCTGGTCATCACTGGCCACGGGATTGACAGCTCCCTGATCGATGCTGTCGTCGACGCTGCCCGAGGATTCTTCAACCTGCCAAATGAGGAGAAGTCGGCGGTTGCGCCTCCGGGGCCATTCGACTTCCGCGGTTATCTCGGGCTCGACACCACGTCGTTAGCATCGACCTTGGGCGACGATGCCACCCCGCCCGACCTGTGCGAGTCGTTCAACATCAGCGGGTTCGACGATCCGGTCGTGCGAAACCGGGCAACGGTCGCCGGTTACGAGCCGATCTTCTTGGAGAATCTTTGGCCGGCATCTCCACCCGAGCTGCGCCCTGCCTTCGAGGCCTACTACGCCGAGCTCGAAGCGTTGAGTCGCGCAATGCTGCCGCTGTTTGCCGCCGCCCTTGATCTTCCCGACACCTGGTTCGACGATAAGATCGCCGACCACACCTCCTTGTTGCTGGCCAATTGGTATCCGCCCGTCGCTGTTGACTTGCACGCAGGACAGCTGCGGCGAGGGGCACACACCGATTATGGGGCCTTCACGATCATCTCAGTCGAACAGATTCCCGGCTTGCAGATCTCGCTCGACGGGATCTGGCACGACGTGCCGCTCTTGGAGAACTCCTTCGTTGTGAATCTCG
>MDTB01213748.1_pt1 | contig 15591 bp, 16 predicted proteins | sample 811161 | NCBI WGS metagenome assembly MDTB01 (sample SAMN05326650, study PRJNA326480) | marine metagenome | isolation source: seawater | place: Mediterranean Sea | collected 2009 | reverse complement strand
TCAATCAACCTTTACAGGACATCCTTTATTAGAGGAAGGGGATAAAAGTAAAGTTGATATTAGCCAAATCATTAAAGATAATAAAAAAATTTTTTCCATCTATCCTGGAAGTAGATTGTCTGAAATTAATGTTTTAACTCCAATATTATTGAAATTTGTTAAAAAAATGAATGAGAAGTACAGGGATTTGTTTTTTGTTTTTCACTCAACAACTGAACACGTACAATTAATCCAAAATCTTTTATTAAAAGAAGGATTTAAGAATTGTGGTGCTATAGGGGATGAAAAAATTAAATCACATATATTAAAATCATCTATTTTTGCCATAGCAAAATCTGGAACTATATCTTTGGAAATCTGTAATGTAAAAATACCATCTATCATTATTTATAAGATGGGTATGATTAATTTTTTTATTGTTAAAATGCTAGTCAAAGTTAAATTTGCAAACATTATTAACATTGCTGCTAATGAAGAAGTAATTCCTGAATTATTGCAATCTAAATGCAATTCAACCAATATTTATAATACCGTTGATAAACTTTTAAGTGACAAACAGGCTATGGAAAAACAAATAACAAAAACACAGAGAATTATTAGTGATTTCAAGACAGAAAAATCATCTGAAATTGCTAGTTCAGTTTTAAGCAAATCACTTTCTTAACAAGATTTAGACCTAATAAAACCATCTGCTCATGTTCTAAAGAAGAATGCGATTCTTATTAATATTTTTATTAATTTCTACAACTGCCTTTGCTCAAGATAAAATTTATACATGTAAACCAATTGCGGCTGCTGCAGTAATGGAAACAGGTCAAATGTATTCTGAAACATTAGACGATATGGATGAAGAAGCAGGACTTCTATCAGTTGTTCCAGAGTCTCAATTTTTAATTAGTAAAGAAGAAGGATTTTTCTATAAAAATAATTCTAATAGAGATTTTGAGAGTCTAATAATGTTTGAAAACTTAGTAGATTATAAAAGAATCCTTGAGATTGAAAAAGTTTCTCAACAGCTTGAAGAAGTATTAAATATTAAACCTTTAAAAGTATTTTATTTACCCTATAGAAGCTTTACCGAAGAAGGTGAACCTATAGGCGAGTCAATAAAAAGAATAACTATAAATGAAAATAAAGGTTTTACTTCAGAAATAACTATTCCAATTAATGGTAGCATGAAAGACGTTTCCATGTATCATTTTTTAAGAAGATGTGTTGGGGAAGAAGAAAAAGATCCTATCCAAGTTAATTTTGAATCAGCACCCAACAAAGCTTTGTCTTAATATTAAACAAACATATCGCTATATTGAGAGTCAGATATATCGGAAATTTTTTCTTTAACCACGTATTGATGTAAGTTTTTCCATTTGCTCTTTGAATTTTGAAAAGGATTCTTAAATCTGTGTATTGTATCTTTAATAATATTGTCCATCAAAGGACTAGATTTTGTTTTTGTATAAGCATAATAAGAAGATTTAGAATAATCGAAATCTGAACTTAAAATCTTGATACTTTCCTGGGACATGGATTTAAAGTCATTAATTAAATTCATATTTTTACTTGCAAAAGTTTTAGAAGCAAACACATCTAGTGCACAAAAATTAGGTATTTCAACATCCTCTAAATATATTTTTTTCACTTCTAAACCTTCCAATTTAGACTCAACACCCTCAAAGTTTTCAAAACATAGCCAAGCTGCATCAAATCCAGCTTTTAGATGTTTAATATGGTAAAAATCATTAGCTACAATTTTTATATTGTTATTTGTTTTATTAATTTTTTCTAAATGTCTTTGAATGATATCATTAGCTATTTTATCTGTAACAGGATTACTAACTGGTGAGGTAATTTTAACTTCTTTTTCATTAATTAAATTTTCGTAGCCTTTAGTTGTAAATATAATACCTCCGTTTGTTTCAAAAAAGTTTCCAATTGAACAAATATTTTTTTGATATTTTTCAATTAAGTGCAAAGGTTCATTGGTTGCTAATTGAATATTATTTTGGGCAAGTTCTTTAAATCCATCATAATGACCTTCAGGCTCAATAATTTCTAACTCAATATTATTTTTTTTATACAATCCTTTATCCAATCCTACAATGAAGGGTAGGTGATCAGGATTTATAAACCATTCAAGCGCTAATTTTATTTTCATATTCCCTCACTGAATTACCGGTCAGGTTCGTAGGGTTTAATCTCAGTCTTACAGACACCCCTAATTTTTTTTTAATCAGTATAAATCATTTTTCTTAAATTAAAACTTGACGAATTTAAATATAGTACCTATAAAAGAACAAATCAAGAACATTTATGAAGCTAAAACTACCTTTTTATATTCACAAAGTTGGAGCCGGGTTTCCTTCTCCTGCTACGGATTATATTGAAGACGATATAGATTTAAATTCTCATTTAATAAAAAATGCACCAGCAACTTTTGTAATAAGAGTACAAGGCAAATCTATGCACAATGTTGGGATATATGATGGAGACTTACTTGTTGTTGATCGAAGTATAAACCCAAAAAATCTTTCAACAATAATAGCAAATGTAAATGAAGAATTAGTAGTAAAAACTTTTTTGAAAGAAAAAAATAGGAATTATTTAACATCTGGATCAAATAAAATTGAGTTAAGCGAAAATCCAAACGTTATAATTTGGGGAGTAGTTACATATGTCATCCATAAATTATACTAAAAAAAGAATTGCTCTCATAGACTGTAATTCATTTTACGTATCTTGCGAAAGACTGTTTAAACCTAAAATACAAAATAAACCAGTTGTAGTATTATCTAATAATGATGGTTGTGTAATTTCTAGATCTACTGAAGCGAAAGCTTTAGGCATCAGAATGGGTGAACCTTATTTTAAAGTAAAACAAATAATCAAAAAAAATAAAGTTTATGTTTTTTCATCCAATTATGCATTGTATGGAGATTTATCTCGTCGAGTTATGAGGGTATTAAAAACCTTCTCACCTAATGTTGAAATCTATTCTATCGACGAGGCTTTTATCGACTTATCGTTTCTAGATGAAGAAAACGTAGAAAACTATGGAAAAGCAATGCGAAAAAAAGTTTTAAAATGGACCGGGATACCAACAAGTGTTGGTATATCTTTTACAAAAACCCTTAGTAAAGTAGCGAGTCATATAGCCAAAAAAGATAAAACGGGTGTTACGTACCTAAATAAAAATATAGATGAAAAACTTAAAAAATTTCCTATAGGTGATGTTTGGGGTATAGGGAAACAACTATCTAAATTTTATATAAAAAATGGTATCGAAAATGCTTACCAATTAAAACAAGCATCTAATACTTGGATTAAAAAAAGTACAAATGTATTGGGATCAAGAACTGCTATGGAAATGCGAGGAATAAGTTGTATTGGTTTAGAAACACACGAAGAAAAAAGAAAAAATTGTTGTGTATCGAGATCTTTTGGAAAAAAAGTAACAGAATTACAGAAATTAGAAGAGGCTGTTGCTACTTATTGTTTAAATGCTGCAGAAAAAATAAGGGGAGACAAACAATTGTGTAGGAGAATAACAGTTTTTATAAGAACAAGTCCTTTTAACAAAAACAGAAAGTATTATTCAAACGGAAAAACTATTGATCTTCCCATAGCAACAAGTAATAGCATAGAGTTAATAAAAAATGCAAAAAAGGCTTTAAATGCTATTTATAAATCTGGCTATCACTATCAAAAAGTTGGAATAATTTTATCTAGGCTAAGTGATTTAGACAGTAATGATAACCATTTGTTGACACCTCTGTTAGAAAAAAAATCAAAAAAATTAATGGAAGCTATTGACCATACCAATATGAAATATGGTAGACACGCAATCAGTATTGCAAATGCAGGAATAAGCAAGGGTTGGAAAATGAGAAGAGAGCACTCTTCAAAGATTGATACAGCTTCCTTCGATTATTTACCGAAAATAACTGCGTCATAATTATTAAAAAACCAGGTTGAAAATAAGCTGTAAAATTGTCTATAAAAACGCATGGAAAAAAATATATATGTAATTCATGAAAATGATGAATGGTTAGTTCCATTAAGAGAAAGTTTTAAAAAAATAAAAGCTCCATTTATTGAGTGGCACATGGATAAGGAAAGTTTTAATTTTAAAAAGTCTCCTCCCAACGGAGTCTTTTATAATAGAATGAGTGCAAGCTCACATTCGAGAGGGCATAGATATGCACCAGAAAATACTAAAGACGTTCTAAAATGGTTAGAAAAAGAAAAAAAAAGAGTAATAAATAATTCAAGAGCATTAGAATTAGAAATAAGCAAACAAAAGCAATATGAAGAATTACAAAAATTTGAAATAAATTTTCCAGAAACATATTATGCAAAAAATAAAAAGGAAATTATTGAAAAATCTAAAAAATTTACTAAACCATTTATAACAAAACATAATAGAGGTGGCAGAGGACTAGGAGTAAAATATTTTAATAATTCGAATGAACTAGAAAAATATTTAAGTAGTAATTTTGAAAATTCTGTTGATGGTATAACTTTACTACAAGAATATATCAATTCTGAACCAAAAGTTATAACTAGAGTTGAGTTTGTAAATGGAAAATTTCTATACGCTGTTCAAGTCGATGCTTCAGATGGTTTTGAATTGTGCCCTTCGGATGCTTGTAATATTGAGGAAAAATTTTGCCCAACAAATCCGGATGGCAATAAATTTATGATTTTAAAAAATTATAAAAATAAGGAAATTAAAAAATATGAAGATTTATTGAAATCAAATGGCATTGAAATTGCTGGAATTGAATATATAAAAGGCAAAGACGGAAATCACTACACTTACGACATAAACACAAACACTAATTATAATTCAATCGCAGAAAAAACAAGTAATTTAAGAGGCATGGATACCGTTGCTTCATTTCTTTATACTGAACTAAAAAAGTAAATTATAACTACTTATTGATTTTTTTTGCTACATCAATTGCAAAATATGTAACTATTGCTGATGCACCAGCTCTTTTAATCGACATTAAACTTTCTAAAATTGCATCTTCTTTTAAAATTTTATTCCTTATAGATTGAGCTATCATTGTATATTCACCTGAAACTTGGTAACCAAAAACTGGTATCTTAAAATTATCTTTTACTAATTTTATAACATCTAAATACGGAAGAGCCGGTTTTACCATTACAAAATCTGCACCTTCTTTGATATCTAAAGCCACTTCTCTCAAAGCTTCCGAAGAGTTTTTATAATCCATCTGATAGCTTTTTTTATTACCTTTGAGTTTTTTTATCGAACCAATAGCATTTCTAAACGGTCCGTAAAAATTTGATGCATATTTTGCAGCATAGGATAGAATTTGAACATTTTTGAAATTATTCTTATCTAAAACTTTTCTTATAACCCCAACCCTTCCATCCATCATATCAGAAGGTGCTATAACATCACATCCCATTTGAGCTTGAAGCAAAGCTTGTTCAGATAAAATTTCAACAGTTTCATCATTTAGAACCTCTTCATTCTTTAAAATACCGTCATGCCCATGATCTGTATAAGGATCTAAAGCTACGTCTGCCATTACCCCAATGTTTGGATTAATTTTTTTTATCTTTATAATAGCTTTACAAACAAGGTTATCTTCATTTAAACCCTCACTACCTACAGAATTTTTTTTCTTATTTGGTGTATGAGGAAAAATTGCAACTAAAGGAATTTTTAGTTTACTTGCTTGCTTTATAATAGGGTTCAATTTATCTATTGAATATCTAAATACACCCGGCATTGTTTTTATCTTTTCAATCTTATTCTTTCCCTCCGTAACAAATATAGGTAGAATTAAATCACTAGCTGATAAGTTGTTTTCAGCTACCAACCTCCTGCTCCAATTGTATTTGCGATTCCTTCTCAACCTTAAACTGGGATAATTACCTAATATCTTCATTTCATAATCTCTAAAAAATTGTATAATGCGACAAATATAATATTATTTATATTATTAAAAGTGTATTAATTAACAATATGTCAAATTCAAACATCTTTGAAGATTTCTATCAAGTACCTAATGTGACGTTTGATATTTCTAAATTAAAAGCAGATCTAGAGAAAGTTTTAAAAAAATCTAAATATCAGACATTAGGAATAACAAATTTCCACGCTATTCCAATGAATAAAATACCTGGTGACGAAAACTCAATATCAGGTCACAATGTAAGAGGTGTATATTGGACAAAACCAGATGAGAGCGGGAAAGAAGTTATGAGAGATAAGCCAATTGATGAATCAAAATATACTGAATTGGTTGGTGACTTTAAGAATACTTATTTTGAGGAAGTTTATAAAATTTTAAATTCAAAATTCAAACTTGGAAGAGTAAGACTATTGTTAAAAGAACCGAGATCAACATTAAGTTGGCATAAAGATCCTGAACCAAGGCTTCATGTTCCAATTATAACTAATCCTGGTTGCAAGATGGTTATAGAAGATGTTGCAAAACATATGCCTGCTGATGGAAAAGTTTGGATAACAAATAATACAAGATATCACAACTTTTTTAATGGTGGCGAACAGAATAGAATACATATTGTAGCCTGTTTATTAGAAAACAGATTTAATTGATTTGAAGTTTTTATTTAAAAAAATATCTATATCATCAGATCATGCCGGGTTTAAATTAAAAGAAAAAATAAAAAATAATCTTAAAAAAAAGAAAATCACAGTAATTGATTTAGGACCCAAAACAGACAGTTCGGTTGACTACCCTGACTATGCTAAAAAAGTTGCCAGAAACGTAGCATCAAAAAAAAGTAAAATTGGCATATTAGTTTGTGGTTCAGGCACTGGAATGGCAATGTCAGCCAATAAAATCAAAAAAATAAGAGCTGCTGTTTGCTATAATCGGGCTTCTACCAGTTTGTCTAGAAAGCATAATGATGCTAATATACTTGCACTAGGATCAAGATTAACTAAAAATTCAACTGCTTTAAAATTAGTTAATATTTTTCTTAGTACAAAATTTGAAGGTGGTAGACACTTAAGAAGAGTTAAAAAAGTATAAAAATTTTTTATTATGTCTAAAATTAAAAGTGATATAAACGGAAGTTATCAGGATTACTTTGATAAAGATTTATCATTAAGAGATCCAGATTTATATAAATCAATAAAACTTGAACTTCAAAGACAGCAAGAGCACATAGAGCTCATTGCATCAGAAAACATTGTTTCAAAAGCAGTTTTAGATGCACAAGGATCAATTCTAACCAACAAGTATGCAGAGGGATATCCTGGAAAAAGATATTATGGTGGATGTGAATTTGTCGATAAAGCAGAAGAATTAGCTCTAGAAAGAGTTAAAAAATTATTTAATTGTAAATATGCAAACGTACAACCTCATTCAGGAGCACAAGCAAATGGAGCTGTATATTTAGCTTTATTAAATCCCGGAGACACAATACTTGGTATGAGTCTAAACTCTGGTGGACATTTAACTCATGGAGCAAAAGTTTCACTATCAGGAAAATGGCTTAAAGCTTTTCATTATGAAGTTGATAAAGAAACAGGTCTTATAGATTATGATCAAATTAAAAAATTAGCTTTAGAACATAAACCAAAAATATTAATAGCGGGTGGTAGTGCATATTCTAGAATAATTGATTTTAAAAAGTTTAGAGAAATTGCCGACAGTGTTAATGCATATCTAATGGTAGATATGGCTCACTTTTCTGGTTTGGTTGCCGGCAAAGGATATCCAAATCCAATCGAGTATGCAGATGTTGTTACTTCAACAACACATAAAGTTTTAAGAGGTGGCAGAGGCGGAATTATTTTGACTAATCGAGAGGATCTAATTAAAAAATTTAATTCAGCTGTATTTCCAGGATATCAAGGTGGACCTCTAATGCACGTTATAGCAGCTAAAGCAGCGGCATTTCATGAGGCATTACAACCTAATTTTAGAGAATATATAAAATCTGTACTTGCTAATGCAAAAATTTTATCTGAAACACTTAAAAACAATGGTTTCAAAATTTTTTCAGGTGGAACTGATACTCATTTAATGCTTGTAGATCTCAGACCATTTAAAGTAACAGGTAAGGCAGCTGAAATTAGTTTGGGTAAGGCAAATTTAACTTGTAACAAAAATGGTATTCCTTTTGATACTGAAAAAATGACAATAACTTCTGGAATTAGACTTGGATCTCAAGCAGCAACAACAAGAGGGTTTGGATTAAATGAATTTAAAAAAGTTGGAGATCTGATTACTAAAGTAATCCAAGGTTTGTCCAAAAGTCCAGAAGATAACAGCAAAACTGAGTCCGAAGTGAGAAAAGAAGTAATTGAACTTTGTTCAAAATTTCCTATATATAGTCATTTGTTTAAAAATTAATTTATGCTTTGTCCATTTTGTAGAGAAAAAGACACTTCAGTTGTAGATTCTAGACCAGCTGAAGATGGAACGGCAATTAGACGAAGACGTTTCTGTACTTGTAATGGCGGACAAAGATTCACTACTTTTGAAAGAGTTCAATTTAGAGAATTAACTATTTTAAAAAAAAATGGGAGAAGATCACCATTTGATAGAGAAAAACTAGCAAAATCTTTTTTTATTGCGCTAAAAAAAAGACCAATAGATCCTCAAACTATTGAAAAAGTTGTTACCAGAATTTCAAGAGAACTTGAAGAACTAGGTAGTTCTGAAATTCAATCTAGTGTTATTGGTAAAAAAGTAATGGAAGCTTTAAAAGAATTGGATAAAATAGCATATATTAGGTTTGCTTCTGTATATACCGGCTTTAAAGAAATTGGCGAATTCGGTGACTACATTGAGGAATTAGACGGTAAATCCAAGGAATAATTTTACATCTAAAATTAAACTTTTATTTTCTACTTTATGAGCATAAGTCAAAAAATTTTAGAAAAAAAATATATGAAACTAGCATTTGAACAAGCTAATAAAAATATTGGCTCTACTAAAGAAAATCCTTCGGTAGGATGTGTAGTAGTAAAGAATGACTCTGTAATATCTTCGGGAGCAACATCTTTAAATGGAAGACCACATGCAGAAACAAATGCATTAAAATTTAAGAGAAATTTTATTGGTTCAAATATTTATGTTACTTTAGAACCATGCACTCATTATGGAAAAACACCACCCTGTGTAAATAAAATATTAAGAAAAGGAATTAAAAAAGTCTATTACCCAATTTCAGATCCGGATGTTAGAACATACAATAAAGCTAGATCCTTTTTAAAAAAAAATAAAATTAACGTGAAAGTTGGAATTTTAAAAAAAGAAGCTTTAAATTTTTACAAAAGTTATTTTATATCAAAACAAAAAAAATCATTACCTTTTATCGATGCTAAAATTGCAATATCAAAAGACTTTTTTTCTGTAAACTTAAAAAATAAATGGATAACGAATATTGCCTCTAGGACAAAAGCACATGTATTAAGATCTCAATATGATTGTATATTAAGTACTTACAAGAGTGTAAACAAAGATAACTCTTTATTAAACTGTAGATTAGAAGGTATGGAAAAACATAGTCCAAGTAGAGCAATCATAGATAAAGATTTGAAGTTAAAAAAGAATTTAGATATTTTTAATACAACACAAAAAATTCCCACTTACATAATAACTAATAAAAAAGATAAGAAGAAAGAGATTTTTTTAAAGTCAAAAAAAATTAGGATCATTTATATAGATGGTAAACATAAACAATTTGAATATAAAAATATTTTAATGGAATTAAAAAAAAGAGGATTTTCAAGAATATTGTGCGAATCCGGTCTTCACACTACTCAAGGGCTTTTAAAAAACAAACTAATTCATAATCTTTTTATTTTCATATCCTCAAGCAAACTTGGTAAAAACGGAAAAAATTCTTTTAAGAATTTCTTAAGTAATTTAAGATTTAGAAGAAAAGAAAAAATAAAAGTAAATCTGTCAGGAGACAAACTTTATAAATTGAGTATTAAATAATGTTTAATGGAATTGTATATAACCAAGGTTTAATAAAAAATATAAAAAAAAAAAACCAAGTATGTTCAAGGTAGTCAAGTTATAGAGGTATCTTCAAATATATCTTTTAAGAAATCGGATATCGGCGAATCTGTTTGTTGCGACGGTGTTTGTCTTACTTTAATTAGAATTAAAAAAAAATCTTTTCTTTTCTATTTATCAAAAGAAACAGTTAAAAGATCAACTTTTAAAACAGCTAAAATTGGAAGACAAATAAATATTGAAAAAGCTTTGTATCATGGAAAGAAGGTATCTGGTCATTATGTACAAGGACATGTAGACACAACATCTAGGGTTAAAAGTATTAAAATTATAGATAGATCTTGGAATGTTATTTTTTCATTAGAAAAAAAATATAAAAAATTTGTTATTGAAAAAGGTTCAATTTCAATAAATGGCGTTTCATTGACTATATCTAAAGTTACAAAAAATAGTTTTCAAATAACCATTATTCCACATACATTAAAGCTTACAAATTTAATTAAATTAAAAAGAAATGATAAAGTAAATATTGAATTTGATATGGTAGGAAAATATTTAAATAATATTTATAATTAAATGAGCGGTTCATCAGCAACAATTAATGAAATTATTAAAGATGCAAAAAAAGGTAAGATATTTATTTTGGTGGACAATAAAGATAGAGAAAACGAAGGTGATCTAGTTATTCCAGCATCAAAAGTTAATGCTAAAAAAATAAATTTTATGGCAAAGCATGGTAGAGGTCTAATATGTCTTGCCTTAACTTCCCACAAAGTCAAAAAACTAAATTTACCTTTAATGTCTTCAGTTAATAAGTCTAGAACACAAACTGCATTTACAGTTTCAATAGAATCAAAAAGAGGTATATCGACAGGTATATCTGCATACGATAGAGCAAAAACTATTAAGGTAGCTATTAGACCCTCCTCAAGTAAAAAAGATATAGTTTCTCCAGGTCATGTCTTTCCTTTAGTTTCTAAAAATGGCGGTGTACTTGAAAGAGCAGGACACACCGAAGCTTCAATCGATATTTCAAAATTAGCCAAACTAAATCCTAGTGCGGTCATATGTGAAGTTATGAATGAAGACGGAACCATGGCTAGATACAAAGATTTAATTCCTTTTGCAAAAAAACATAAATTAAAAATTGCTAAAATTGAAGATCTTATTTCTTATAGATTAAAAAATGAAAAACTAATTAAGTGTATATCAAGTAAAAAAATAAAGATAAAAAAATTTGGTAGTTTTGATCTTAAGACTTTTAAAAATAAATTAGATGGATCCGAACACTATGCAATAACAAAAGGTAAATTTTCACCATCAAAATCATCAAGGGTTAGAGTTATCTCTACTAATGTTTTGAATAATTTTTTTAATTTTAATAATGATATTTTTAAAAATTCTTTAAAGCATTTAACTAAATTCACCAATTTTTCACTTATACTGGTTAAGGGCAACAATTCAAATCCCGCAACATCAGAAAACAATAGTATATTACGATATTATGGTGTTGGTGCTCAAATTATTAAGGAATTAAAAATAAAAAACATGATATTAGTTTCAAGATCAAAAAAACGTATTATTGCATTAAAAGGCTATGGTATTAAAATTATAAAGCAAGAAATCATTAAATGAAAAATAAAATATGTATAGTAATCTCTACCTACAACGAAGATATTACACAAGAGTTACTTAAAAGCGCAAAGAAAGAGCTAAATAAATTAGGGAATAATAAAATTGATATTATTAAAGTACCCGGTGCATTTGAAATTCCATATGCAATATCAAAACTAATAAAAAAATATGACGGTTTCATTGCTATAGGCTGTGTAATTAAAGGGCAAACAGCTAATTTTGATTTAATTTGTAATGCAATAACAAATGGAATTATGCAGATATCTATTGATCAAAAAAAACCAATTGGTAATGCTGTATTGACTCTTTACAATAAAGATCAAGCAAAAGTTAGATTTAATAGAGGCAAGGAAGCATCTAAAGCTGTATATGAAGCTTTAAAGATTAAGTAATGGAAAAAAAAATACCAAGTGACAATCCACGAATTATTGTTATTCAAAAATTATATAGCTATTTCTTAAACAAAGAGTCCGAAATATCGATTCCAAAACATAGATATAAAAAATTTATCAAAAGTACTATTTCAGGAACTATTGAAAGAGAGGAATTATTACTTGAAAATTTAAAAATGATACTAAAAAATGATTTTAATCCTAAAAGAACCGATTTAATTTTAAAACTGATGATTTTATCAGCTACTTTTGAACTGATGTTTACTCACAAAACACCAACAAATGTTGTTGTAAGTGAATATATAAAAATCTCTGATTTTTTTTTAGAAACCGCACATAAAGGGTATTTAAATGCTATTTTAGACAAAGTTTCAAAAAATGTCAGAAAAAATAGTGAATAATTTCTTGCCTTTTACTGCAATTTTTGGCAATTTCCAGTTTTTATTTATCATTGGGAGAATGATCTTTGGATAATTTATTTATAATAATTTCTGTTGGAGTACTTGCGGTTGCTTATAGCTATATATTAAGTAAACAAATTATTTCATCTAGTCCGGGTAATGAAAAAATGCGTGATATCGCAGGTGCAATTCAAGTAGGAGCAAAAGCATATCTAAATAGGCAATATAAAACTATAGCAATAGTTGGCGTAATAGTTTTGGTAATTATTAGTTACTTTTTTAGTCTATTAGTTGGTCTTGGTTATTTTATCGGTGCTTTACTTTCAGGCGTTGCTGGTTATGTTGGAATGTTGATTTCTGTTCAAGCTAATGTTCGTACAGCTGAAGCATCTAGAACAAGTTTACAAAAAGGTTTAACCATGGCTTTTAAGTCAGGAGCAATAACTGGTTTATTAGTTGCGGGCTTGGCTTTGTTAGCTATTTCAATTTATTACATGGCTTTATTAACTTTTAATATTGACGACAGAGAAACAATAAATGCATTAATAGCATTAGGTTTTGGAGCATCTTTAATTTCTATCTTCGCTAGATTAGGTGGAGGTATATTCACAAAAGGTGCTGATGTTGGAGCTGATTTAGTTGGAAAAGTTGAAGCAGGTATACCAGAAGATGATCCTAGAAATCCTGCTGTTATAGCTGACAATGTAGGAGATAACGTTGGTGATTGTGCTGGAATGGCAGCTGATTTATTCGAAACATATGCAGTAACGATCGTTGCAACAATGGTTTTAAGTTCAATTTTTTTTGTTAATAATACTGACATGATGATCTATCCTTTGGCTATTGGAGGAGGGTGTATAATAGCATCAATAATAGGAACTTTTTTTGTAAAACTTGGAAAAAGTAAAAATATTATGGGAGCTCTTTACAAAGGTTTTATTGTTACTGCGGTAATTTCTTTAATTTTACTTTATCCAATTACTTCTCATGTTATTGGTTTAGAAAATACATTTAATGTTAATGACAAAAATTTCACAGGCTTTGATTTATATTACTGTGGAATTATAGGTTTAGTTGTAACTGGATTGATAATCTGGGTCACTGAATATTATACAGGTACAAATTATAGACCAGTAAGAAGTGTGGCAAAATCATCTACTACAGGACATGGAACAAATGTTATTCAAGGTTTAGCTATTTCTATGGAAGCTACAGCATTGCCAGCACTAATAATTGTTGCCGGAATTATAGCAACAAATGAGTTAGCAGGATTATTTGGTATAGCGATAGCCGTTACTGCAATGCTAGCATTAACAGGCATGGTTGTAGCATTAGACGCTTACGGTCCCGTTACAGATAATGCTGGTGGGATTGCAGAAATGTCTAAACTTCCAAAAAATGTCAGAAAAACCACAGACGCACTCGATGCTGTTGGTAATACAACAAAAGCAGTTACAAAAGGGTATGCAATTGGTTCAGCAGGACTAGGAGCACTAGTTCTTTTTGCTGCTTATACTGAAGATATAAAATTTTTCTCTAAAGTATCAGGTTCTTCTCTTGAAGGAATAAATGTAAGCTTTGATTTATCAAATCCATTTGTTGTTATTGGTCTATTAGTTGGAGGAATGTTACCTTATCTGTTCGGTTCAATGGGTATGCAAGCAGTTGGAAGAGCAGGCGGTGCCGTAGTAATTGAAGTTAGAAGACAATTTAAAAAAATACCAGGAATTATGAAAGGTAAAAGAAAACCTGATTACGGAAGACTAGTTGATCTATTAACAAAAGCGGCAATTAAAGAAATGATCATTCCTTCGCTTTTACCAGTGCTTTCACCAATAGTTTTATATGTGGTTATTTATTTTATAGGCGGTTTAGAAGCAGCTTTATCATCAGTTGGTGCTATGCTTCTAGGAGTAATTGTTACAGGTTTGTTTGTAGCTATTTCAATGACAGCAGGGGGTGGCGCTTGGGATAATGCTAAAAAATATATAGAAGATGGAAATTATGGTGGAAAAGGATCAGAATCACACAAAGCAGCAGTAACTGGTGATACTGTCGGAGACCCATATAAAGATACTGCAGGACCAGCAGTAAATCCCATGATTAAAATCACAAATATTGTCGCTCTTTTACTATTAGCAGTCATTTCTCATTAGACATTGTATTTTTTTGTTATTATTCTTATTAGGGAGGGTAATAATTGGAAGTTGTAACTAAAATAGCTCCTTTAGCACTAGCACTAATAATGCTTACACTTGGACTTGGATTAACCGGACAAGATTTTTTAAGAGTTATTAAACAACCAAAAGATTTTATTGTTGGATTAATATGCCAACTTATTTTACTTCCTATCATTGCATTTATTCTCATAAAGGTATTCAACTCCCCGTTAGAACTTGCTCTAGGTGTCATGATTATTGCCGCCGCACCAGGGGGAGTTACATCTAATGTGTTAACAAAATTTGCTAATGGAGATGTAGCCTTGTCAGTATCACTAACCGCAATTATTAGTCTAATAAGCATTTTGTCTGTTCCTTTAATAGTATTTAAATCTGCAGATTTATTGAATATATCAAATATTACAAATGAGATTTCAATGATTGCAATATCAATGAAAATGTTTTTAGTCGTAACTCTTCCTGTGCTTATTGGAATGTTAATAAGAAAATTTGCAACAAATTTTATTATGACGAAATCCCAATTGATTGAAAGAATTTCGGTTCTTTTATTTGTAATTGTTTTTGCAGCCATATGGATTGAAGAATGGGAGAATATAATTGGTTATATCCAACAAGCGGGATTAATTACTTTAGTTTTAAATATTTTGATGATGTTTGTCGGGTATTATGTTGCAAAGTTTCTAGCAAGTGGAGTTGCACAAAGAAAATCTATTTCCCTTGAGTGCGGTCTCCAAAACGGAACTTTAGCTGTATTTGTAGCTAGCCAACTCTTTAATGATATAGCATATTTAATACCAACAGCTACTTACGCTATAGTAATGTTTATAACTTCAATAATTTTTGTTTTTATTGTTAGAAAAATTAATTAAATTTAAAATCCAAATAAAGAGCTGCTGACCAAGAAAAATTATTGGCTCCTAAACATTCGCCAGTTTTATAATTATAGTATTCATGAAATTTCTTATTTTCCAATAATTCTAAAGTCTTTTTCTTTATTAAT
>MDTB01204496.1_pt1 | contig 15593 bp, 9 predicted proteins | sample 811161 | NCBI WGS metagenome assembly MDTB01 (sample SAMN05326650, study PRJNA326480) | marine metagenome | isolation source: seawater | place: Mediterranean Sea | collected 2009 | reverse complement strand
TAGGCAGATTGGACGAAGCTCTAGCCAGCTATAATCAAGCGATAGCGTTGAAGCCTGACTATGCTGAAGCTCACTACAATTTAGGTAACACGCTCAACGAACTAGGCAGATTGGACGAAGCTCTAGCCAGCTATAATCAAGCGATAGCGTTGAAGCCTGACTTTGCTGAAGCTAAACATATGCTTGCTGCTTTAACTGGAGAAACAACTGAAACTGCACCTCGAGATTATGTTGAGAATCTTTTTGATAATTATGCTGCTAAGTTTGAAAGTCATTTAGTAGACAACCTGGAATATAAAACTCCAAGAGTCATTGCAGAGATGATTGTAAAAGATAGTAAATCCGATTTACTGGGTTCAATAATGGATTTAAGATGCGGCACTGGTTTGTTTGGAACGGAAATTAAAGAATTTTGTGAGCATCTTGAGGGTATCGATTTGTCAGAAAAAATGCTTGATAGGGCAAAGCAAAAGAATATTTATAACAAATTAACGAAGCAGGATATTTTCACTTACCTATCTAATGAAAGTTTGAATTTTGATTACTTTGTGTCAACGGATGTTTTTGTTTACGTCGGTGATTTATTTGATATATTTCGATTGATAAAATCTCGGAACAAGACAGGTGGTAAGTTAGCTTTCTCGATCGAACACTATGATGGAGACAGTTTTTTCCTTGAGCAATCTGGACGGTACTCGCACTCAAAAAAGTATATCGAGAGTTTGTGTAAAACATTTGGCTATGAGCTGCGCCATTTTGAAACTCAAGCTCTGCGTAAAGAAAAAAAACAATATATCAACGGCGGGTTATATCTTTTAGATTTTTAAATTGGCGTATTTAATCAGCGATTAAAAAGACTAAAGGTATAACGTGTTTAAATGCAGTTAAGAGTATTAATTGGAAAAAACTTTGGAATAGCCGCTGAACTAAGAGCATATAACGCAGGCAACCTTCAAGGATCTGAGCGCGTTTACCTATCTATATAACAAAGCTATCTGAAGGATCCATATGCCAAGCATAATTTCAGGCTTATAGTGGGTTCTATGGATCAAATAGCTCCTGCACTACCCCTGTTTAAAATTGCTCTGAACGCAAATCCAAATATAGAACAATTTTGGGCAAGCTGCGTTGACGCACTTGTCAAAGTTAAATGATGGCACGACCTCAAGCGCTTCCGTATGAGTTTTCCACCTTTGCTCGGTGCCTCTCACTGCTGCCGTCCAATTAAAAAGCTTATGTGCAACCGATGCAGTGGAGTGCTATGTCGATGGTGCTTGGCAACAAAATAACTTGCTGTATCTGCGTTAATAACTTCAAATAAAATCATACCTTCATTCCCATTTTAAGCCTACTTTTCCTTCAGGTGTGGTAAGCCTTGGTATTTTTTTTAGTCGAGAATTACTTTTAAATAATTGATTTATATGGAAAAAGGGATTACCACACTGGGGGTATGGTGGTCGCTGGTTCAAATCCAGCCGTCCCGACCAGTGTTTGTTAAATAAAATTAATGGGAGATTTGCCCCTTTCAATTATCCAAAGGGGTGTTCATTTGAGCAGTTTGTAAATCCTATGCTGACCGGCATCGAAGAATCACTAAGGTTGTGGGCATCAAAATATCCTTACCAGCTTCGACGTGTTTTGACGAGTCCTCAGTGTTCGTCGTTATCTGAAGTTGCATCATTTTTATCTCCTAGACAATAATCGTTAACATCAAAAATTGATTTTTGTGGCAGTTTAAGTTTCGCCATCTTTACAACAATGCGTTTGCTAAAAATTTTCATTGGTTTACTTGGATTGGTAATAAGAGCCTTCATGGAACTAACGATTGACGATGCATTCCATCGGGGTGTTTCTGAGCACAGAAAAGTAGAGCTTCAAGAAGCCGAAAGTTTATATCGAGCTGTTCTAAAGTCTCAACCTTTGCATGCCGACGTTAACCACAACTTAGGCTTGATAGCTGTATCTGTCGCTAAAGCTGACGCGGTAAAGCCATTAATTAAGACTGCTGTCGAAGCCAAACCAAAGATAGAACAATTTTGGCTGAGTTACGTTGATGCACTTATCAGAGAAAAACAGATTGACAATGCGAAGGAAGGGATTGAACGGGCGAAAAAGCAGGGTGTGGCTAAAGAAAAATTAAATATCTTGGAAACACAACTTACACCAACCGCACAGATAAATGAGCCTAAAGTAGCTGTGCAGAATAAAAGCCTGTCATTGTCACAGAATCGTTAGAAATTATCTGAATAAAAGAAGAGAAAGAAAAAGGCAACAAAACAACACCTACAGGTTAATAATCCATCTCAGGAACAACTAAATAATCTATCAGAGCAGACGATTGGATGAAGCTGAAAAGCTTGCGTTATCGATCATTGAAGAATTCCCTGAGTACCCTTTTTGCTGGAAAGTACTAGCCGCAATATTGGGGCAAACGTCAAGAAAGTCTGAAACTCTGGGTGCTAGCCTGAGATCAATCGTATTATCCCCTCGTGATGCAGAATTCCACAATAACCTGGGTCTCTCATTGCAAGAACTCGGCAGATTAGACAAGGCCGAAGCAAGCTACATGCACGCAATAGCTTTGAAAGCTGACTATGCTCAAGCCCACAATAACTTTGATAACACCCTTGAAAATTTAGGAATATTAGACGGGGCTGAGGCGAGCTACGCGCAATCAGTAGCGTTGAAGCCGAACTTCGAAGATGCATTGGTGAATCGATGGCAACTTTTGTTAGCCAAAAACAATTCAATTCCGCATTAAGAGATATAGATTTGTATGCTACGCAGAAATCGAGGGCGTGAAGTTTTTAAACTCTGTCTGCGTTAGGACGCATAGATGAGATTTACAAGTGAATTGAGATACAGGTAGAAACTGACGACGGGACTTTAAGAATGGCGGCATTTTCTTCATTTATTTCTTAACGGGAAAAGAAAACTACTGCGAATAGATTTTATCGAAATCCGCTATCGTTTACACATGGTTCTAATATTTACTATCACCGTGAGGATACTAACACATTTGTGACAGGAGTAATTGAGGAACTGAACGGTATAGAAGCTCTTTGGGAGCCAGAGGGCAAAGCGACCATCAAGAGTTTTCAAACACTGAATCGCTTCAATTTGTTCGCAAACGCATCAACACAAATGACGCAGCTGAAATCAATAAATTTAATTGAGTTAGATGCGTATTATTTAAAATTCCAAAACAAGTCTTGCTCCTTGATGCAAAAATGGCCACCCAAAAAAAAATCCTTACGGATGGGGTATGATTCTGAAGAAACAAACGTACAAGAGTCACATATCTTCACCAGTGGATGGTTAAGCGGAGTGATATCTTTGAAAGTTGTTCCACCTTTAAAACACATGAGGGTGCGATTGAGTTGAGCGTAAATGGCCAAAACTATTCAGATTTAAAGTCCCCGAGGTTGGTCCATCAACCGGTTCTGGGGGGATATTGTTTTTCCTTCCTCGCTCCATCTTAGAGCCATTCTTTTCACCACGGAGACAGAAAGAATTATTGTTTCGTTTCATTTGAAGCATAGCGAGGGAAATCCAGCAGCAAATTAGGATAGAATTAAAGCTTCGCGAAATCTAACTGTGTCAAATCACATTCCAAAGTGCTGCATCCATTGTTAAGGGGCTATGGCCACTTATTAAAATCCTGCCGCTCCGACCATTTGTCACTCATTTAAATGCGTTGAGTATTTCGCCTTAAAATTTGGTTTTATGTCTCTATGTTTGGTGCATATCCAGTAAGCATTTCAGATCTTTAATCAATCTCAAGCTTAAATCTCTTGTAATTTAACAAATTGATAATAACCGCTGTTTGGATTAGACATGAGTTCCGCATGGTTCCCGATATCAAGCACCTCTCCTTTGTCCAGAAAAACTATCCGGTCTGCCTGTCTGATTGTTGATAAGCGATGACTTATTAGAACAATAAGCTTCCCTTGTAGAGACTTGCGAAGGTTTTGCATCAAATTAGTCTCGGTGCGAGGATCCAGAGAGGCCGTGGGTTCATCTAGCACCAGAATGCTAGTGTCTCTAACGAGGCCGCGGGCAATTGAAAGTCGCTGTTTCTGTCCGACTGACAGTGTGTCTCCTGCTTTGCCCAAAACAGTATCTAAACCTTTTTCTAGATCTTCTATGAAGTCCAGGGCGCCAACTATTCGGCATGCCTCTTCAATCTTTTTGTCCGTTGCTGAAGGGTTCGCCAGTAGCAAGTTCTCTTTGATAGTTATGGAAAGAAGCATGTGCTCTTGAAACACAAAGGTGACCGCATCTCGAATATCATCGACATGAAGATTTGCTACGTCTTGTTTATCGAACAGAATCTGACCGGCTTTTGGTCGGATGTAAGCTGGCAGCATGTATGCTAAAGTAGTTTTCCCTGCACCCGTCGGCCCAACAATAGCAACTGTCTCGCCGATTGGCAATTCAAGATTCACGTTTTTAAGTGCTTGACGGCCGTCTGGATAAGTGAAGCTCACATCGTTGAGCGACACCTTGTCGATCAGCGGAGCGACAGAACGAGTTTCTCTATCAATCTCTGAGGTGTGATCAATAAAGAAAAATACGCGGCGTACCGCAGCAATATTTTTCTGTAATTCGATCCAGTAAAGTCCAATTACTTGAGCGGAACCATTCAAACCATAAAATACGCCGAAGAGCACGGCATAATCACCTGGTGAGAGTACACCTGCGATTACCTGATCTGTTATGAGAACAAATGCATAAGCCAATGCGCCAGTCGTACAAATAGCGGTTAAGATTTTGACCACTCCATCAAGCAACACTGTATGTCTATGGCGCTTAAAGGATTCCGAACTCCTTTCATCGAACAACCTTGTATCTGAATCGGTTCCCCCTAGAGCCTGAACTGCTCTAATATTATCAACGCTCTCCTCTATAATATTTGTGGTGGCAGATCCTGCTGCTCGACTCTTTTGATTTACTCTTCGAGCGATTCCGGATAGGGGAGCTGTGATTAAAAGAATAGCAGGCACCATGCCCGCCGATAACCAAATCATTTCAGGGGCAACTTGGCCATAGCTAAACTTTAATATATAAATAGATAAGATCGTTCCCATAATGATGAGAATAGGACGAAGAGTTAATCGGTAACAAATCTCGGGAAGCATTGGCGCATCATACATAACGCGATAGATCGAATCTCCAATGCGTTGGTCGTCTAATGTTAACATTTCAAGCCGGCTTAATCTTCCCATAAGCGTGCAGCGTAAACCATTTGCCAAGCGTTGTGTCATCCGAATGGTCAGTAGCAATTCAATCAGACCCCAGACTCCGTTAGCAGCGCTTCCTCCCGCAGATAATGCTTGTTCCGACTGTGTTGCCGCATCAAAGCCTTGTGGAGCACCAAGTATCTCTGCTTGTTCTGCTCCGGGAACGCGCAGACCAAACAGTACCATCATCGAGAAGCTGAGGGTAACGATCGCCATCATTATTGCGCTTGGCGACAAACTCTCCAGACTGTTAACGAACGGCGTCATAAAAGGGGGGAATGGAACCGTTTCAGTATCAAAAGGACGCTGCAGAATTACCTGATCCACGACTATCTTTAAGAGCCATGGTACCATCAATGCAGGAAGAAGTGAGATTATAGCGAGGCCGAATTTACAGAGGAACAGTGTTCTAACGGAGGCCAAGAGTTTCACGGAGCGCAAAAGTAGTTTGAGCGTCTCATATAACGTGAGCTCGGTACTGGTGTCGATTCGATCGTCAAATTGGTTGATTTTAGTCATTGTTGACTTCATCGCCTTCCCCGTTTGATTCGGCGTTAACAAAATCTTTGTATGCACCAGTTTTTGCCATAAGCTCCGAATGATTTCCGAATTCCTTTATTCTGCCATCCTCCAAAAAAGCTATGTTATCTGCTGATCTGATAGTGGATAGGCGATGAGTTATGATGAATACCACTCGATCACGTCCCCATTCAGTTAGATTATGCATAACCTGTTTCTCGGTCTCAGCGTCAAGTGAAGCCGTTGGTTCATCCAGAATGAGAATTCGAGTGTCTCGCAATATTGCGCGGGCGATCGAGATACGCTGTCGTTGGCCTGTTGATAATTTGCCGCCTCTTTCTCCTAGCTCCGTCTCATATCCGTCAGGCATTTCAAGAATAAAATCATGGGCGCAAGCTATTTTCGCAGCGTTGATGACAGCGCCTTGGTTTTTGCTATCTTGGCCATAACGAATATTCTCAGAGACGCTTTTAGCAAAAAGAATGTTTTGTTGAAGAGCAATGGCGACGTTAGATCTAATATTAGTCTTACTCATATCTCGCAAGTCTAAACCGTTAAATAGAACTCGCCCTGTCAGGGGGTCATAGAGACGAAGTAGCAGCGACATCAGGGTAGACTTGCCGCTTCCGGTTGACCCCACTATTGCTGTAACAGTGCCTGATTCAACAGATAAGTTTATTTCATCGAGGATATTTTTTCGCTCTGTATACCCGAAACGAACTTTTTCAAAACAAATGGATTTAATATTTGTTGGGAATGATCTTGGTTCATCGGGGTCGGCTACTTCGGGTTCTAACTCGAGAAGATAGAAGGCACGCTTCAAACCCACCACAAGGTCTTGAACGTAAGACAGCGTATATGCCAATTCCCAGATTGAGCTAGCGGATTCTTCAGCCTGCGCGGAAGCCGCTTTGAATGCACCAAGGTTCCAGGTGGCGTAGCCCACTAGAGCAATTACCCCGCCCAGATGCGTCGCTTTTTCTTGCATCGCCCATGTTGCCATAAAATACTCTGCGATCATCACAGCTCCAAACGCAACAATGCTTGTGCTCAACAAGAGAAGCGACATAAACAGCCGCATTTCGAATGCGGCGTCCAAAGCATTCTGAGAATCAGCTCTGAATTTATACATCATTCGATTCTCTGCCCCGTTAGCCTTTATCACTCTAATGGCTGAAAGCGTTTCTTGAATATTTGAGGTGAGGTCGCTGTTGTGTTCTCGGCTCAATCTTGCTTTCTCTCTCACATGAGGCAGGAGAGATCGCATGATGCCAGTGACGAGAAAGGCGGTTGCTATGAATATGAGGCCAAACCATGGCGAAAAAAAAATGAGAACGATTACGGCAAATCCAACCCAAGCTAATATTCTTAATGGGGTGAGTATCAGAAATTGCAGGACATTTGTGATGGTTGCGCTGTCTTGGTAGACGCGATAAATGGCATCACCTGTCCGAGAACTGCTATGGTATTTAAGCGATAGTTGCTCCGCGCGACGAAGCATCTCTGAACGAAGTTGCTGATTGACAGCTTGGAAGATCCAAACCATGTAGTACCACATCGCAGCTGCATATGCTGTATAAATGACCCAGCAGAATGTCCCTAATATGATTAAATTTAGGCGTAAATGACTCTTTTGATCACTACTTAGGCTCTCTTTATGCTCCTCGCTTGATGTAACAAACGTATCGTCCAAAAACAAAATTTCAGCCTGCAGTGGCTGAAGGAGCTTGCCTAGAAGGATTTTATTTTCAATCAGGTCACTGCTTAACATCATAAAACCTAATATAGCGACACCGATCAACGAATTCAGAGCGACGAACGTAACGATGTGTCGTAGTTGAGGTCGGTAGTAGGGCCAGCATCTCCACGCCAGAACCAGCAGGGTTTTAAGAGAGTTATCGTCTTTTGTAATAGTTGTTTTCAAACCATTCTCTTTGTAGGCAGATTTTTATGGATCTGCATGAAGTATCTTCATATTCTCACATGGCTTGGATAATTAAAATCCGTTTATATTGAGTACAAATCTCGCTTTTATTAAATCACCCAAAATAAGCGATAAGAGAGTTTTTTTGTGGCTGATGCAAGTCATCGAGCAAATCATATCAATCCTGTCGCTTTGGGTGGAAAAAAGAAGATAGCCACTGCTAGATTTTGCATTAATTCTTGATATTATTCTTGTTCAATCAATCGAGCGACACTGCCATGTCATTGAACTCTTCAAGTTGTTACTTGATTCATATTCAAACTTCAAAATATGTTATCGATGACATTGATTAGCCTGGAAAAACACATAAAGTGTTATTAGAATCTTCGAAGCCGTGGTATTTTAACAAATTAGAATATTGGCGATTGCTATCTTGGAGGAGTTAATTGGAGGAATCGGCACTGTGGGCGCCTTGGGAAAAAATTAACTTTGCGATTTCCATGGAGTGCCAACAACTGAAGCAAGAAGGTTTTGTTCTTGATGCGTCGTTGCTTAGACGAATCGATGAAGCCCGGAATCAAAATGATGTTACGCTGCTGCATTCTCTTCGTGAAGAACTTAAAACCTCCAAATTGGATCCTTCCTTCCCATATCATGAACCCTCCTCGTTTGAAGAAATCAGAGCTTCGAGGCCAGCAGGGTTGAGACGAAAGACGATTCTTGGCTACGATAGCCTCAAGAATCAAATATACGGTGGGTGGTTGGGAAGGGCCGCTGGTTGTTGTCTGGGCAAGCCAGTTGAGAAATGGCCCAAAGACGTGATTGAGACTTATCTGCAATTCTATTCGGCTCTGCCTCTTGATGATTATATTCCAGCTGATAAAGGCTTCCCTAAAAATCACCCCGTTCAGTATGTTTTTTCAGGGCAAGATTGCGCTCGTGGGCGCATTGATTTCATGCCTCGAGATGATGATATGGACTATCCGGTCTTGGGTTTGGTGACGCTGCAACGAGCAGGTTTTAATGTGACATCCTTGGATATTGCTGAGACTTGGTTGGATAAGATCCCTATCAAGCTCGTTTTCACTGCCGAGCGAGTCGCTTATAGGAACATGGTTAACGGAATCGATCCGCCAGCCTCTGCAAATCATAATAACCCCTACCGAGAATGGATTGGGGCACAGATACGTGCAGACATATGGGGTTATGTCGCACCTGGGTGGCCAGAAAAAGCCGCTGAGCTCGCCTTTAAAGATGCCAGCATCACAAGTACAAAAAACGGAATTTATGGTGAAATGTTTTTCGCGGCCGTAATAGCCGGCGCATTTGTGACCAAAGACATTGAAGAGTTGATAGAAATTGGTTTATCAGAGATACCAGCTGAGTCTCGATTATCAGAGGCGATTAACAATACGCTAGCATGGTCGAGATTTCATGATTCTTGGGGTGATGTCTGGAGTCTTATCGACAAGCTTTATGGCCACTATGACGATGTCCACACTATTAAGAATGCTGCTATGGTTATTCTGGGCTTACTGAAAGGTCGAGGAGACTTTGAAAAAATTATTACTACGACTGTGCTTGGTGGCTGGGATGCCGACTGCACGGGTGCGACCGCGGGATCGGTAGCCGGAGTAATGTTAGGGTCAGATGATTTGCCGGCCAAATGGGTCAGCGTATTTAATGATCGACTCAAAACATCTGTAAGAGAGTTCGAAGATGTAAAGATATCAGAATTGGCGGATCGAACCCTTGTACTAGCCAGAGAGTCTCTGGAGCTGACTTAGGTCTTCAGAATCCGATTAACTTTCCAAGAATATTTTTTTTAATTGCTCTCGCAACCTGGTTCAGAGAGTTCTTAACGAGTTAATCGTTTAATGCAAAACGTGGCACAACGGAACCATCTGGCATTGCCGCCCACACGACTCTAACGCTGAGACCAATTGCAATCCTTGCGACGGGCACATCAACGATATTTGAAATTAATCTGACGTTATCGGCATCTGGGAGCGAGATGAGGCACGGAACGTAGGGTAGAGATGACTCCATTTCGGGAAAGATCGCCTTGCGTACTATGGTAAATGAATAGATTGTACCTACCCCCGATAGGGTCGGCCAATCGACTTTTTGGGAAAGACAATTTGGGCAGAATGGCGTTGGCGGTAACCTGTAAGCTTTGCAATCGGAGCAGCGAGCTACGGTTAGGCGTCTCTGCTGAGTGGCATCCCAAAAGGGTGATGTCCATCGATCAGTGACTAGCTGGAATAGCTGGTTGGGAGGATGCTTTGCTATATCTTCGGTCATCATAATTTCCCTAGAATCAGTCCGCTTACAGGCAGCGATGATGGACCACCAGTTATGAGCGCGAATTGGCAATTTGGAACCTGATTAAAAGCTGTTCCGCGGATTTGATGCACTGCCTCCCGGACATGCGTCAATCCCCAGATATAGGCTCCCGACAGCTGACCGCCATCTGTATTGATAGGCAGTGATCCGCCATCAAATTTAATCGCGCCGCTCTCGACAAAGGGCCCGCCCTCGCCTTGTAGGCAAAACCCGAAGTCTTCTAGCTGAGCGATAACCATCGGTGTGAAATGATCATATATCTGCGCAGTATCTATATCATTGGGCGTTAATTGCGCGTCATTATAAAGTTTGCTGGCTATTGTTTTGTTGCCAGAGGAAACGAAAATATCGTCCGGCATATTCATCCAGTATAGAGAACGTCCCCAATCACGGCTGCCCCCATGAACGGACGAAACAATCGTTACGGGAGGCTGTCTGAGATCTTTGGCTCGCTCTTGAGAGGTCACTAGCACGGCGATGGCACCGTCACTTTCCAAGCAAAAGTCATACAGACAAAGTGGGTCTGCTAAAATTGGTGCCGAAAAATAATCCTTCAGTGTCATTGGTTTTCGCATTATCGCATCAGGGTGATTTATAGCATGTTCTCTGGCTGCAATTGCCACAGCCGCAAATTGTTCCCGAGTAGTCCCATAGTTGTGCATGTGTCTGCGTGCCAATAAAGCAAACATATGTCCGGGTCCTACAAGGCCACTTGGTGAGAAAAAAGCGGTCTCTGGAGTATGTTCATATGCTGATGTAATAGCGCCAAACCGCTGCTTGGTTTGTTGCAACGCTCCGACGCATATCACTACTTCAGCCATACCAGACACAATTGCCGAGGATGCTAGGCCAATCGATCCTGCAGATCCGCCGCCGGCACCTGAGAGGGACGCCGTATAAGTCACTTCGGGAATGCCCAGCGTTTCCATTAAATAGGGAGTATCGAATCCTCCAGAGTAGTATGCGAAACCATCGATGTCCTTTACTGAAAGCCCGGAGTCGTCGACAGCCGCAATGATCGACTTGCAAACAAGCTCGTTGAGCGTCTGAGGGGCGGACATGCCTCGCTTATAAAAAGGCGTTGCGCCTACCCCGGCGATTGCGGTTTTGTTTCTTATGGACAATAAATTTTACTCCAAAGTGGTGCCGCATCAGCGGTGTGTTTTTGCAACATAGTGGCGCCGATTATAGTTTTGTCCCAATCCGAAAGATAGTAGGCCTCATGACCAATGCTATCCTCCGACGGCATGGAGTGTTAAAATCGCAGAATGAAATCCGAGGCAAAGATTCTCGCTTTGAGGCCTAAATGAACTTCAGGGGCTTAAGACGATGGGCTCGATTCGGGCTAAGCGCAGACAACAAGAATCGAATAGGAATGCAAGCAATGAAGAATACCGTTTCTAAGAGTAATCTGTTTGATGTGTCTGGGAAGGTGGCGTTGGTGACTGGAGCGTCTTCAGGGATAGGATTGCATTTATGCGGCATGTTACTTAATTATGGTTGTCGAGTAATTGGCGCATCAAGAAGCGCCTCGAAGTCGGCAGCTCTTGGGATCCTATGCGAGAAGCATGGTAATTCTTTTTTCCCCATTGATATTGATGTTCGATTTTCAGAGAGTGTAGATTCAGCTTTTGATGCCATACAGAAAAAATTTAAATGTTTAGATATCGTGGTCAACAATGCAGGAGCCGTTACACCTAGGCGCGCTGTTGATACAACCCAAAAAGAATGGGGGTCGGTGGTTGACACCAATCTCACTGGCCCATTCTTGGTAAGTCGTTCCGCAGTACCAATGATGATTAATGGTGGAAGCATAATTCAAATCGCTTCTATTGGAGCTTTCAAGGCTTTCGTTGGTTTGAGCGCATATTCTGCTTCCAAGGCAGGCTTGATAATGCTTGCCCGCACATTGGCTTTAGAGCTGGGGTCCCAATCAATCAGAGTAAACATTATCTCACCGGGTTACGTAATTACGCCAATGAACAGTGAGTTTCTCGCTGGACCTCAAGGGGAAAAAGTCCGTAAACAGATTCCGTTGGAAAGGTTTGCAGAGGCAAGCGATTTAGATGGTGCAATTTTATTTCTATCCTCATCAGCCTCACAGTATGTCACCGGAGCTTGTTTGCATGTCGATGGCGGATGGGAAATTGTCTGAATAGACTTGACACCCTCAGTAACGACTTTATGCTCCTTGTGATGCAGCCAATAGGCTGAGCTGAATGCAGTTTGCCTTGAGACTTACCACCGCTCGCTTATGATGCTGTTATCATCAATGATGGTACCTGTTTTATAGCTGCTCTAAATCAATTTGTTCTATGCTTTTAGGGTAGTTCGAATGACTTCGCATGATGGCCTCTGATATGTTCCTTATGATGGAAAATGAGGGCCGATGCGGCCGACTGTTTGTTAAACCACCTTCTAAGATTTGAGTAGATGACTTCTCTAAACATGATCAGCGCAATTTTCTATGACACTCCATCTGCAGCTTGGATGGAAATGATTAATCTAATAGAACTACATGTGGCCGAGACAGCCGCCGAGTTAAAACCGATATTTGACAAAGTGGAGGTTGCATCTCAGCAGGGGTACTTCGCAATTGGGTATGTTTGTTATGAAGCCGCCAGCGGGCTAGATGATTCATTGAGTCACCAGCCCAAGTATGACTATCCATTAGCAATGTTCGCCGTGTTTCAGGAAACCAGACCCATAGATCTTTCCAAGAAGACACACGCGGTCAAGCTTCGGGCGACTATTGAAAAGAATTGCTTCACTGAGTCAATTGAGAAGATCAAAGAGCACCTAGAAAAAGGTGACATCTATCAAGTAAATTTCACTCACCAGTTAGTTGGAGATTGTTGCGAAACGCCTCGGAGTGTTTTTGCTAAGTTGATCGCGGCTCAACCGACTCGCTATGGAGTTTTTTTTGAAACTGAAAATTTTGCTATTTGCAGTGCCTCACCAGAGTTGTTTTTTTCGCTGAAAGATGGCGACCTAGAAATGCGGCCCATGAAGGGAACTTGCAAACGAGGCAGATACCTTTCTGAAGATGCTCGATACAAAGCAGAGCTGAGGTCCTCAGAAAAAGATAGGGCAGAGAATCTGATGATCTTGGATATGGTGCGAAACGATCTTGGGCGCATCTGCACACCGGGCTCTATTAAAACCTCAAAATTATTTGATATCCAAAAACTGCCGACGGTTTGGCAACAAACATCGACTGTCTGCGGCAAGACTGACGCCTCTCTCGCTGAAGTTTTTTCGGCCACCTTCCCATGTGCTTCGGTAACGGGCGCTCCTAAGATCAAATCGATGGAGATTATTTCAGATTTAGAAAAGTCAGCTAGAGGTGTTTACACCGGGACTTTGGGCTATGTAAAACCAAATCGAGAAGCGTCATTCAATGTAGCGATAAGAACAATGGTGATAAATAAGGTTTCGCGTCGAGCAAGCTACGGAGTGGGTGGAGGTATAGTATGGGATTCCAATGCAGAGAGTGAGTGGGAGGAGAGCTTGTTGAAGGCAAAACTTTTGGAGTTTCCCACAGTATCATTTGAATTATTCGAAACGATGAGATATGACCCGCAAGAGGGTGTTTACCTCCTTGAGGAGCACTTGTCTCGCTTGAGAGCGTCTTCCGAGTATTTTGGTTGGCCTTTTGAAGAGACCATTGCCCGAAATTTACTGACGAATATTAAATCTGACGAGGCATTGCGAGTAAAATTAGTGCTGTTTCTTAACGGAGAATTCAAAATGAAGACATCATCAATACCTGACTTTGGGGGGTTAGTTCGACTAAAATTCGCCAAGCGACCGATTGATAGTAAAAATATTTTTTTATTTCACAAAACTACCCATCGTAAGGTTTATGAGGAAGCTAAAAAAGGGACAAAAGAGTGTGATGACGTTATTTTGTTCAATGAAAAAAACGAATTGACTGAGACAACTATTGCTAATTTGTATGTTGAAATGTGCGGAAAACTTGTGACGCCGCCTCTGGATTGTGGGCTTTTGCCCGGCGCATTAAGAGCCTCGATGCTCTCCAAACGAAAGGCATCAGAACGGGTGCTCTACAAAGAAGATCTAGTATCGGCCAAGCATATATACATTGGCAATAGTTTGCGCGGGTTACAAAAAGCTATTCTTTGTTTTTAGTAAAACACAATTACCCGGCTTGATTGGGCTTGTGAGAGGATGCCTTATTTGAGATCCAAACTGTTTGCAAGGGAGCGAGCTCGATTATCCCAAAGTTTGAGGGTATGTCTTGGCCACTTATCAAATCCACCCAATGATCGGTCTGGATTAAGTTAATGGAGGATAGCTGCAGTGTGTGAGTTTTTAAAGTCACGTTGCTCAAACAAAAAATGCTTTGACTACGGTCTGGACTTTGTCTCCAGAAGCCAAAAACCGAGGTGCTCAGATGAAGTGTAAATTGAGTGGCATTTGGATGGAAAGCGGGCTGTTGTCGTCTTACAGCTATTAACTTTTTCATACTTTTCAATATCTCGCCATGATGTTTATCTGGATCTTTTATCAGAGTTTCTAACTCCTCGATATCATACTGATGCCGATTGATTGCTCTGAACTGCCCGGAATCCTTAACCTTTTTATGATCATTAGTAGTGCCGAGAAGGCTGTGAATGTAGATTGCTGGTATTCCCTCTAAACCCAGCATGATTGAGTGAGCACATATAAATCGGCTAACCCCAAAACTATCTGGGCCCGATACTGTCCCCTTGAGTGCATCAAACAGCGAGATATTTATTTCATAAGGAATTGCCTCTTGACCAGATACCGCACGATGGGAGATTTCGGCCCCGAATTGCTGCATTGTTTCAACGAGTGTTTCTATTTCACTTTTAGTTACCAAGCCTTCTAGTGGACGCAAACCAATTCCATCGTGGGAGGCAATAAAATTGAGATAGGCTGTCCCATCCTGAGCTGGAGGCATACTCATCATCCATTCCTTGAGGTATGAGCAGTCGCCGGTCACCAATGTGTATATCAGGAGCGGGGGTAGCGAAAAATTGTAAATGCAATGGGCTTCATTCCCATTCCCAAAATAAGATAGATTTTCGCGGTTAGGAATATTTGTTTCAGTAATTAAGAGCGCATCCTCACGCTTGTGTTCAACGAGTGTTCTTAAAAGTCTTATAATTTCGTGCGTTTGGGGAAGTCCAATGCATTTGGTGCCGGGAATTTTCCACAAGAAAGCCACAGCATCTAACCGGAAAATCCTCACTCCATTATCCAAGTAAAATTTTATGATTTTAACAAACTGTTTTATCACCTCGGGATTTCGGAAATCGAAATCAACCTGATCCCATCCAAAGGTGCACCAGACATGTTTATCGCCTTCTGGAGTACTGACTTTCTTTAGCAACGGTGATGTGCGAGGCCGGACAACATCACTCAAATCATCTGAATCATTTGCAGTAAAAAAGTAATCCTTACCAGGCTCAGCATTTTTTAAAAAGTTGGTGAACCACATGCTTCGGCTTGAGCAGTGGTTGATTACCAAGTCGGACATTAGATCATAATCTAGACTTATAGCTTGTATGTCG
>MDTB01184065.1_pt1 | contig 15594 bp, 16 predicted proteins | sample 811161 | NCBI WGS metagenome assembly MDTB01 (sample SAMN05326650, study PRJNA326480) | marine metagenome | isolation source: seawater | place: Mediterranean Sea | collected 2009 | reverse complement strand
CCATAAGAAATCATTTTCTTTGCAATTGAGAGTGTTGTTGCAAAACACATAGTCTTAATACCCTTGTTTTTCAAGACTTCAATTTGTCTCCTTTTAGGAAACCCTCCAGCAAAAACAACTAAATTCACATTTTGTGCAATACAACAATTAATTAATTCATTAATTTCCGGATGAAGAAGTATTAAATTCACTCCAAAGTTTTTTTTTGTTAAATTCTTTGTTTCAGTAATCTCTTTATCCAATTGTTCAACATTCATTGAACCACAAGCAATGATTCCAAAACCACCTGAATTAGAAATTGCCGAAACAAGTTTTCTCTCAGAAACCCATGTCATTGCTCCACCCATGATAGGATATTTTGTTCCTAAAAAGTTATTACCTTTCAAAAATATTCTTTCTAAAAAACTATCCATTAATCTTTCTTCTATTCTAGACCGTATGACTTATGTAAAGCATTTAAGGCAATACTTTTTTTCTTTGAATCAATCAATACACTAATTTTAATTTCTGAAGTTGATATGACTTTGATATTAATATTTTTTTTTGCGAGTGTTTCAAACATTTTTTTTGCAACTCCAACGTTACTTTTCATTCCAACACCAATTATTGAAATTTTACAAATTGAGTTATCAAAAGATATTTTATTAAATTTTATTTTTGATTTTTTAAGAACATTTACTGCTTTTTTTGAATCATCAGTTGGTACCGTAAAAGATATGCTAGCATACTTACCATCATCAGTAATGTTTTGTACAATCATATCAATATTTATATTTGCAGTAGCTAATGAACTAAAAATTTGTCCAGCAACTCCAGGTTTATCAGGAATGCCTTTAATCGATATTTTTGCATCACTTTCTGAAGCCGATATTCCAGTTACCACTTCTTTTTCTAATTTAGTATCTTCTCTCATAACCAATGAACCTTCTTTATTTGTAAAAGAGCTTCTTACATGCACCTTAATATCATATTTCATAGCTAATTCAACTGATCTTGGATGAAGAACTTTAGACCCTAAAGATGACATTTCAAGAATCTCTTCGTAAGTTATATTTTTAATTTTCTTTGCATTCTTCACAACTCTAGGGTCTGAAGAAAATATTCCATCCACATCTGTGTAAATTTCACAAATTTTTGAATTTAAAGCAACAGAAAGTGCTACCGCACTAGTATCTGACCCCCCTCTTCCTAAAGTTGTAATTCTATTTTCATTACTAACACCCTGAAAACCGGCAACGACTAAAACACTATAATTTCTAAATAATTTTTTTATAAAAGTTGGATCTATTTTTTCAATTCTTGCTTTACTATAATTACTATCAGTAATAATTGGTACTTGCCAACCCAGTAAAGATCTTGTCTTAATACCCTCATTATCCAAAAGAGTACTAATTAAAGCTGATGAATACTGTTCGCCAGTTGCTAAAATTGAATCATATTCTGGGTTATTTATATCTGGGTTAATTGCTTTGTATTCTTTAATTAACCGGTTTGTTACTCCACTCATTGCAGAAACAACTAATAAAATCTTCTTTTGACCGTTTTTAATTTTATTTTTAATTATGTTTTTTAAGTTGTTGATTCTCTCTAAATTTGCTACAGAGGTCCCACCAAATTTCATTACTAATATTGACATTACGCTTTTCTTGTTTCAAAAATTAATAATTAACATATGTAAAGAGATTGTAATGAAAAGCAAGGAAATTACTTTTATGAAAAAAACCAATAAAGAAATTTTTGATAACTTAGCCGAAGAGTGGTGGAAAGATGGTGGTAAATTTGATGCCTTACATGCATACAACCCAGTCAGAATAAATTTTATTTTAAAATCTTTTAAAAAAAATCTAAAATCAGTTGAAATTTTAGATATAGGTTGTGGTGGCGGAATCTTATGTGAACCTCTTTCGAGACTGGGTGCATCTGTCACTGGAATTGATGAAAATAAAAAAGCAATTGAAGTAGCAAGTTCTCATGCCAAGAAAAAAAACTTAAAAATAAAATATTTCTGCGGTAAAATTTCTGATTTACCCGCTGTTAGAAAATTTGACATCGTCACATGTATGGAAGTTGTTGAACACGTCGATAGTCTAGAATCAATTATTTCAGAGGTAAAATCTAAATTAAAGCCTAATGGTTTATTTGTTGGTTCAACAATTAATCAAACATTAACATCTTATTTTTCTGCAATCTTGATGGCAGAATTTTTACTACAAATTGTACCTAAGTATACGCATAGTTGGAAAAAGTTTGTAAAACCTAACAAATTAAAAAAAGAATTACTTTTTCAAAAATTTTCTAATATTTCATTTCAAGGGGTTATTTATAATCCTTTAAAAAAAAACTGGAACCTATCAAAAAATTTACTTATTAATTATATGTTTTCATGTAACTTAAAAAAATGAACATACATCACTTAAAATTTTTAAAGAAAATTATAAGAAAAAAAAATGGTATCGCCTTAGATATTGCAAGTGGTAACAATAAATACACAAATTATCTTAGAGAAAACAAATGGTATGTTCACTCGCTTGATATCAACAAAAAAAGTAATTACCATGAATCAAAAATCAAACATATTAAAATTAATCTAGAAAAAACCTCTTCTCATGAACTTATTAAAACACTCAAATTCTCCAAATATGACTTAATTATACTCTTCAAGTTCATGCATAGGCCACTTTTTCGTACTATCCCAATATTGATGAAAAGAGGAGGGATTTTTTTTTGTGAAACCTTCATGATTATTGATGGGGTAGGAAAGTTAAGAACAAAAGAATATATGTTAAAAAAAAATGAACTTTTAAACCTTAGAAATAAAAAAATGAAACTAGAATTATTTTATCAAGGTAAAGACAAAAAAGAAAATTTCATACAATCCGCAATTTTTAAAAAGTTATAATTTATAATTAGTTGTAGCAGGTATTCTATCTCTACAATTTAGGACTTCTCTTAAATCAATATTACTAGAAATTATTTCCTCAGAAAAATTTGCTTTTTTTAATACTTTACCCCAAGGATTTACAATCATTGAATTTCCAAATGTAATTCGTCCATTATCGTGATTACCACACTGAGCAGGAGCAAAAACAAAACATCCATTTTCAATTGCTCTGTTTCTAACAAGAACATCCCAATGGGCTTTTCCTGTAGTATATGTGAATGCAGCAGGGATAGTGAAAAGATTAGCACCTTTTTTTGCAAGTTTTTTGTATATTGAAGGAAATCTAATATCGTAACAAACTGTCATACCTAGCTTACCCCATGGTAATTTTGTTACAGTTAGCTTTTTTCCTGAGTCATATATTTTTGACTCCATGTATTTTTCTTTACTATTCAAATTAACGTCAAAGAGATTGATCTTGTCATAGTGAGAAATCTTCAAACCTTTATCATTTAAAATAATAGAGCGATTAAAAAATTTCTTATTTTTTTTCATGTGAGGAGTTGAGCCAATCATTATGTAGACTTTTTTTTTCCTAGCAAAACTCTCAAAAAAACTTAAAAACTTATTGTGCCAGTTTAAAAAATAATTTTCTAAGTTTATTATATTATCAGAAAATATAGTCGAACATTCAGGTAAACAAATTAAGTCAACATCTTTAATTTTGCTAGACTTAAACATTAAATCTAATTTTTCAAAGTTTTTTTGGGGGTTTTGACTTCCATTAATTTGCAAACAAACTACTTTAAATTTCATTTCTTCTTTCCAAAATTAAAAATAATTTTTTGTTATCATAAATTTCTTTTAGATCATCATAACCACCAATATGATTACCACCAATAAAAACCTGGGGCACTGTTTTCTTTCCACTAGATTTATTAATCATTTGTTTCTTGACCTCAGGCGCATTATCAATAAGAATCTCTTTGTATTTTAAATCAAGGCTTTCAAGAAGTTCTTTGGCTGCTTTACAAAAAGGACATAGCAAAGATGAATAAACTATAATTTCCATTCATATGATTAAAAAGAATTATAATAAGACTGCAATCGAAAAAAAAAATAAAGCATTTAAAAATTGGAATAAATATAATTTTATTTACAAAAAAGTATCCAAAATACTCTATGAAAAAGTCAATGAGTTAAAGTCGTATTTTAAAAATATTTTAATACTAACATCAGATCTTTCTGAAACAGTAAGTCAAATAGAGAGGATCAAACACGAAAATTTAGTGTTTGTCTCTCAATATAATTTTTTTGGGGATAGTTATTTAAAAAAAAGTAAAATTTTTAAAGTTTTCTCATATTTTGATAACTTACCTTTTTCTGATAATAAATTTGACTTAATCATCTGTAATCTTAATTTTCATAATATTTTAAATAAAAAAGATTATTTAAATAATTTAAATAGTATCCTTAGTGAAAATGGGTTGTTAATTTGTAATTTTTTTGGGGAAAATTCTCTTTTTGAATTAAGAAGATCCCTAATTTTAACTGATGAAGCATTATATAATGGCTCATTTCTTCGAATTCAGAAGAATATTACAATGATCGAATTTTCAAACTTGCTAACTAAATCTGGATTCAAAGATATTGTAAACGAAAAAATTAATTATCAAATATACTATAAAAATATTATTTCATTGCTCAAAGATATTAGAGGTATCGGAGAAAATAGTGGTATGGATTTTAAAGAAATAAAAATTTCTAAAGGTTATATAAAACTTTTAGAAATGATTTATAAAAAAAAATTCTCAAATACAGATAATCAGCTTAAACTTTCAGTTGATATAATATCTTCATGTTCTTGGAAAAATTGAAAAATACTCAAGTTTTTTTAAAATTTTTTTATTTGAACTTAAAATTTTACAGTCACCAATCTGTTTAATAGTTACCCACTTGAAGATTTGCTTCTCCATACTCTTTATAGAACCATTCCATTTATCTGATAAAAAAAAATTCAAATGAACTTTCTTTGAATTCCTTCTAATTAAATAAGAATAAAGAAAAATTGTGTTACTTAATTCAATATTTATTGATAATTCCTCAAAGAGTTCTCTCTTTAATGCTTCAATCAAATATTCTTTTTCCTGAACTTTGCCACCTGGGAACTCAAAAAAGCCATGAAAGATCTTTGGAAAAGGTCTTGATGCAACTAACATTTTATTATCTTTTTTTAAAATACATGCAACAATTTGTAAAATTCTTAACTCCTATAATCTGCATTGATTTTAATATATTCTTTTGTCAAATCACATGTCCAAACTTTTGACTTTCCCCTACCATCACCAACTTTAATTGAAAGTTCTATTTCTTTTCTTTTTAAATATTTATTTATACTTTTTGTGTCTCTGTTGATCAAACTTACTCCATTTTTTACAACAAAGTATTTTCCAAATTTAATTGAAATTTTTTCGGTATTAATCTTTACCTTTTCTTTACCAATAGCCATTATAATTCTACCCCAATTAGAATCAGAACCTGCCATAGCTGTTTTAAATAGGGGTGAATTAGCAATTGATAATGCAATTTTCTTAGCAATAGTGTCATTTTTTGTTCCACTTATAGAAATAGAAATAAATTTTGATGCACCTTCTCCATCTCTCACAATTAATTGAGCTAACTCCATCATTAAATTTTCTATTTTTTCTATAATTTTTTGTTTTTCTAAAGCATTAAATTTTTGCTTCGAAATACCTTGAAGAGAAATAAATAGGACCATGTCACTTGTTGATGTGTCACTATCAACAGTTATCGAATTGAATGTTTTATCTACTAACCTTCTAAAAACTTTCTTAAATTCTTTAATATTAACATCAGCATTCGTGAAAATAAATGACAACATTGTCGCCATATTTGGTGCTATCATTCCTGACCCTTTAGCAATTCCATTTATAAGGATTTTCTCGGAGTTTGAAATTTTAATTTGTTCTGAATACAACTTAGGAAAAGTATCTGTTGTTCTTATAGCATTGGCCGCTTTGAACCAAGAAATTGAATCATTCTTAAGTTTTTTAATTAAATTTGGAATCTTACTTATGATTTTTTTTGGATCAAGCAGTTCCCCTATTATTCCAGTAGATGCTATGTAAATTTCTTTTTTATTAACACTCATTTTTACTGATAGGAACTTCACAATTTCCTGGACTGCTTCTTCCCCTTTTTTTCCATTAAAAACATTTGCATTCCCAGAATTAATTAAAATTACAGATACTAAATGTTTACTAATGATTGATTTATTCCAAATAATTGGTGCACCTGGTGTTGTTGATCTGGTAAAAGAACCAAATATTTTTGCAGGTTTATCGAATTTTATCAAAACAAGATCATCGTTACCATTATTTTTAAAACCGCAATGAATAGAAGCAACACTTATACCAGGAATCTGGTTTAATTTTTTAAATTTCTTGGGTGCCAGAGGAGAAAGTTTGAGTACCATGATTTCATTAGAACAAAAAAAAAATAAAATTTATATTCTTATCTATAAAATTATTATAAATAAATACAATGTTAAATTTTTTCGCAAAAAAATTATTTGGTTCTTCCAATGACAGACTATTGAAAACAATTTACCCAATAGTTGAAAAAACTAATAGTTTAGAACCTAAGTACAAAAAACTTACTGACGATGAGTTGGTTAAAAAAACCCAGGAATTCAAAAGCCTTATTAAGAAAGGTATGGATGTTAATGAAATAATTCCAGATGCATTTGCTAACGTAAGGGAAGCTGCAAAAAGATCACTTGGTCAAAGACATTATGATGTTCAGATTGTAGGAGGTATTGTTCTCCACAAAGGAATGATAGCTGAAATGAAAACGGGAGAAGGTAAAACACTTGTTTCAACTCTAGCGGCATACATAAATTGCATATCTGGTCAATCAGTTCACATTGTTACTGTAAATGATTATTTAGCTAAAAGAGACTGTGAATGGATGGGCGGAGTTTTTAATAAGCTTGGTTTAGATACTGGTTTCATAATTGGAGGTATGAATGATGAAGATAGGAAAGTTGCTTATTCAGCTGATATCACTTATGGAACAAATAATGAATTTGGATTTGATTATTTAAGGGATAATATGAAATTTTCAAAAGATCAACTTGTTCAGAGTAAATTTGATTTTGCGATAATTGATGAGGTTGATTCTATTTTAATTGACGAAGCTAGAACTCCTCTAATAATTTCAGGTGCTGCAGAGGAATCTTCTTCTCTTTACAAAACTGTAGATAAAATAATAGCTAAACTTAATGTAGACGACTATGAAAAAGAAGAAAAATCAAAAACAGTTGTATTGAATGATAAAGCAGTAGAAAAGATAGAAAATATATTTTCTGAAAACAAACTTCTAACTAGTGGAAGTCTTTATGATATTAATAATGTAACGCTCCTTCATCATACAAATCAATCTTTAAAAGCTAGATATATTTTTGAAAAAGATAAGGACTATTTAGTTCAAAATGGAAAAGTCCTAATTGTTGATGAATTTACAGGTAGAGCAATGGAAGGAAGAAGATTCTCCGATGGTTTGCATCAAGCAATAGAAGCAAAAGAAAACCTTGAGGTTCAAGTAGAAAATCAAACCTTAGCATCTGTTACATACCAAAATTATTTCAGGTCTTACAAAAAACTTTCTGGTATGACAGGTACAGCAAAAACAGAAGCAGATGAATTTTTTGATATTTACAAACTCGAAGTTGTTGAGATTCCTACTAACAAAAATATGATTCGTGATGATCAGGAAGATGAAATTTATAGAACCTTAGACGAAAAGTATAATGCTATTATTAAGCTTGTAGAAGGTTGTAAAAAAAAAAATCAGCCTTGTCTAGTTGGAACAGTTTCTATAGAAAAGTCTGAGAAAATCTCAGATTTATTAAAAAAAAAAAAAATACCTCATGAAGTATTAAATGCTAAGAATCACCTAAAAGAGGCTGAGATTGTTGCAAATGCTGGAAAACCTGGTCAGGTGACAATTGCCACCAACATGGCAGGAAGAGGAACAGATATACAACTTGGTGGTTTAAATAATAATGAAAAAAATAAAGATAGCAACCAATTAGCAGTTAAGTCTGGAGGCTTATTTATTATTGGAACAGAAAGACATGAATCAAGAAGAATAGATAACCAATTAAGAGGTAGATCAGGTAGACAAGGTGATCCAGGGTCATCAAAGTTTTTTTTATCACTAGAAGACGATTTAATGAGAATTTTTGGCTCGGAGAAACTCGACTCTGTACTTCAAACACTTGGGTTAGAGGAAAATGAGTGTATTCAACACCCTTGGATTACAAAAGCTCTAGAAAGAGCTCAAAAAAAGGTTGAAGCAAGAAATTTTGAGATAAGAAAAAGTCTTTTAAAATTTGATGACGTAATGAATGAGCAAAGAAAGATAATTTATGAGCAAAGGTTAGAAATAATAAATGACATAGAAATTGATAACTTAATTTTTGATATGAGAGATAGCTATGTCGATGATTTTATTGAAACATTGCAAATCGATTTCAATCAATTTGATGATAAACAAAAATCAACATTAGTAGAAAATCTCAAAGCAAATCTTAATATTGATTTTGATTTAAGTAAACTGAAGAATCTTCAAAATATTCAAATTGAAGATATAAAAAATCAAGTAAAGAAGTTGTCAGATAATAATATTAATTTGAAGAAAACCAAATACTCCGAAGAACTTTTTTCCTACGCGCAAAAAAGTTTATTATTGCAAATTATTGACAAAAGTTGGAAAGAACATTTACTGTCACTTGATCATTTGAGACAGGGTATATCTTTAAGAGCTTACGGACAAAAAGATCCACTTAATGAATACAAACAAGAAGCTTTTTTAATGTTTGAAGAAATGATGCAACAAATTCGAGCAACGGTGTCCAAGATAATAAGTTTTGTTGAAATTAAAAGCGAAACTCCAAAACCTGAATCCAAAAGTGCAGAAAATAAGGATGAAAAGTGTTTAGAAAACTTAGGAAATAAAAAAATACCTCGAAATGCAATATGTCCCCTTACAGGAAAAAAATATAAGCGTTGTTGTGGAAAACTTAATTAAATTTTCTAATTTAATTTTCTAAAAACTTTTGACCAATATTCAAATACTTCTTTTCTCTATGTAAAATTATTTCCTCAGAAGTTTTTCCTTCAAACTCATTTGAGATTCTGAGGAGACAATCCTGAATATGCTTACATGTTTCTTCAATATTTCTATGTGCTCCTCCCAATGGCTCCTTAATAATTTCATCAATTACGTTAAGCTCTAAAAGATCCTGAGCTGTTAATTTTAGACTCTCGGCTGCCCTTTCTGAATGATTAATTGATCTCCATAATATTGATGCACAACCTTCCGGAGAAATCACTGAATAAATGGCATGCTCTAACATTATAACTTTATTACCCATACCAAGTGCAACTGCTCCACCTGAACCTCCCTCACCGACAACAAATGAAAAAATTGGAGTTCTAACATCAAGTGAACTTTTTATAGAAGACGCAATCGCTTCTGATTGTCCTCTATCTTCAGCTTCTACGCCCGGGAAAGCACCAGGGGTATCAATGAAAGATACTATGGGTAAATTGAATTTACTTGCTATCTTAAAAAGTCTTTGGGCCTTTCTATAACCCTCAGGTTTAGCCATACCAAAATTATTTTTAACACGGCTATCAATATCTTTTCCTTTGTCATTTCCAATTACCAGAAATTTTTTGTTTTTTAATGATGCAAAGCCTCCTTTTATTGATGAATCATCTCCGAATAAACGATCTCCAGATAAATTCTCAAACTTTTCAAATATCAAATTTATAATGTCATTGAATTTTGGCCTATCCTGATGTCTACATATTTTTACTTTTTGAAATGGAGTGAGCTCCTTATATATTTCAGAAAGTTTTTTATCAAATTTTTCCTGTAATTCACTAAGCTCATTCGCAATGTTTTCGCTTGAATCTTTTAAATGTCTAAGCTCCTCGATTTTCGCTTGAATTTCGAGTAAAGGCTTTTCAAAGTCCAAAAAATTTTGCATTTAAAAATTATTTTTTACTTTCCTTCAATTAGTTTCGCCTTCTGAACTAAAACTTCAGCTTGTCTAATTGAAGCAATATCAATTAATCTTCCATCAAGCGATACTGCACCTTTTCCTTCTTTTTTTGCTTGTTCCATAGCTTCTAAGATTCTTTTTGCCTGATTAACTTCTTTTTCAGATGGACTCATTACCTTATTAGCAAGTTCAATTTGAGTGGGATGTATTGCCCACTTGCCTTCACAACCTAAAGTTGCTGAACGATTTGCTTGCGCAATATATCCATCTGGGTCATTAAAATCTCCAAAAGGTCCATCAATTGGGCGTAATCCGTTAGCACGAGCTGCAATTACCATCTTAGAAACAGCATGATGCCACATATCACCCCAATGCTTTTCTCTTGGCTTATCACCATCAATATCAGTTAAAACATGGTAGTTGGGGTTAGGTCCTCCAATTACTGTTGTTTTTGCCTTTGTAGATGCTGCATAATCTGCAACTCCAAAGTGAAGCGACTCTAATCTTCTATCATAAGATGCAATCTCATTAATATTCTGCATACCAAGCGCAGTTTCAATTATTAATTCAAACCCAATTCTTTTTTCGACTCCCATTGCATCCTCAACTTGAGTACAAAGCATATCTACAGCATAAACATCTGAGATTGTACCTACTTTTGGAATCATAATTAGATCCAATTTTCCAGGTGCTTTTTCAATAAGATCGACAACATCCCTGTACATAAAATGTGTATCAAGTCCGTTAATTCTGACAGACATAGTTTTTGTATTCCAATCTATGTCATTTAAACCTTCGATTATATTTTTTCTAGCCTGCTCTTTTTCATCAGGAGCTACGGCATCCTCCAAATCTAAAAATATTACATCAACATCACTTTTTGCAGCTTTCTCAAAAAGTGCTGGATTACTCCCTGGAACGGCTAGTTCACTTCTATTTAATCTGGGTTTAGCTTGTTCTACTATTTTAAAACTCATAATTTCCTCATTTCTTGTTCATGAACGATAATTTAATATATAAATTTACCAATAAACTCAACTTAATTTTTCAAACTTTTTTAATTTCACTGTTACATTATGCTTATTTTCTAGAATTTTTCTTAATTTTTTTGCTTGAATATGTGTATAAATTTGAGTTGTTGAAATATCTTTATGTCCCAAGGATTCCTGAATTATTCTTAAATCAACACCTCTATTAAGTAGGTGTGAGGCAAATGAATGCCTGATAACATGAGGCGAAATTTTATTTTTATCTAAACCTGCCTTTAGCGAAAGGTCTTTAAGAATTTGAAAAAATCTATGTCTTGTTAAATGACCAATTTTTGAGTTTGATGGAAATAAAAATTTACTTTTTTCACTCTGCAATCTTAATTTATCATCTAAGTATTTTTTTAAAACATCCATAACAATACCAAATAGTGGAACATACCTAAAGTCTCCTCCTTTACTTTTTATCATTAGAGAAGAATAATCATCTTTAATATCTCCTAATTTAATACTAACTAATTCGGATACTCTAATCCCTGTAGCATATAAAATTTCAATCAATAAAGTTGTTCTCAAACCTTTAAAACTTTTATTCTCGTAACTTTTTTGTATTAGTTTATTAACTTCAATTTCTGATAAAAATTTAGGAACCTTTTGTGGAATCTTAGGAAACTCGATATCATTTGTAGGGTTTTTTTTTATAATTTTTAAATCAAATAAATAGGATAAAAAATTCCTTACAGAAGACAATTTCCTACAGTGACTTTTTGGAGAAAAATTTTCTGAGAGATGCTTTATGTATTCATCTATTTTTTGTTCAAATTTTTCGGCAAGATAAATTTTTCCAAAAATATTAGAAAATTCTTGTAAATCGCTTTGGTACGATATTAGCGTATTTTTAGATAAGTTTTTTTGAACAAAAACAAATTCCAAATATCTGTTAATCAAATCACTATTTTTTTTACTCATAAAATTCTTTCAGAAATTTTTTTAAATTCATCGTCCAAGCCCAGGTTTTTGAGAATAATCAATGACTGATAACTTTCAATCAAACTAAGATTCTCAAAGCTAGTATTGCCAACAGTCTCAAAAAAAACTTTTAAAGAGTTAAATGAGTCTTTTTCTTTTGAAAAACTTTCAGCTAAGAATAAATTTTGTATTGAATTATTTGAGACTTTTTCACTATTTAAAAACTTTAAATTACTAATTATATTTGCGTTTTCATGAATAAAACTAAAATTTAAGATTAAATTCATAATTATTTTTTGATGTTTTTCAGATGCAATTTCTTTAACTGAATTTAATTTAGTAACTTTTTCTTGAAACTTTATTTTATCTATGTATTCACCACTAAGTAATTTTGATATTTCAATTGATAATTCTCTTAATATTAAATCTAGGTCAAATTTATTATCTGAAAACTCTAAAACAGACATTGCTCTATCAAAATCCTTCTGAGTTTGGTACATTTTTGAAATTAATATTGAATCTTCCTTTGTTTTAATAGAATCTTCAATGTCTATAAAATTCGAAACCAAATTAGAAATTGAAAAAAATAAATTATCTATTACCGATACTTTTAAAAGAGCAATAATTTTTTTTATTTTTGTTTCATTATTTTTTTCAGAAATAATTGATTGATATAATAATGGTCTGGCTTTTGCCGGTGAAAGTGTTTTATAAATTTTTATGGAGTTTTCTAATTCATTGTCAGTAAATCTAGGAAGCAGATATGCTTCAGACAAAAAATCATCTCCAATTCTGCCTTGTTTAACTAATAATTCTGCACAAAATATTTTTATATCTGTATCAACTGCAGGATTAGATAATATAAACAATAACCCACTTGTATTTAGGTTTTCTACCTGCTCATAGTTTGGTGATATATCGGCATACTGTAATGAAGACATAATAATTGGATTTAATGATTTGATTTGTTCTAAATTTTTTTTTAAGTTTTGTGATTTCGACAAGTCATCATCACTCATTAATGAATACGCAAGATCTATAAAAAATGTATCCCCTGGTTCATTCTGTTCTTTTAGAAGAAGAAGTCCTAGCTTTGCTTGATCATATTCATTATTTAAAATGTCACATATAATGATAATTTTACCAAAAATTACCGGCGCTTTATTTGCTTTCGTATCCAGAATTTTGCAAGCTTCTGCATGTCTGTTTCTAAGAAAGTTACCTTCAATTATTTTCATAAGAATAAATTCATTATCTTTTAAAAATGTTGATTGAGAATAGTAAAGCTCAATCTCATTAATCCTACCCGTTTCAAATAATTGTTTAATTAGTAATTCAAAAATCTTTTCGTCATTTTTTTTTGAAAAGAGACCTTCCTTAAAAGATTTTTTTGAGGTTAAAATTTTGTAAATAATTTCCTGAACTACTGGGTTTGGGTTTCTATTGGGTAATAATTGAATAAATTCACTTATTTCTTTAGGACTTCTATTAAGAAATATTCTATTCCATATTTCATCATCTTCAGAATTATCAAATTCTGATATTAAACCTTTTTGAACAAAATCTTTTTGTTTTTTTGTTGCATCAAAAATTTGATTAGATTTTGTAGTATTAAAAGAAAGTATGATTAGTAAAAAAATTACTTTAATTTTTTTCAATCTTAATATCACTTTCAATAATTTTTGGTTTTAATGCAAAATCAGTAGTACCAAGGTAAATTAGAAATATTAAAAAGGTAATAGTAAATGATACCAAAATTTTTAAAGCCAACTTATTCATTATTATCTGGTTTATATTATTAAAATTAATTATACAAATTATACACTAATTATTAAAGTTAATATACATTACAATGATTTTAGAAAAAAAAAATATTGTCCTTGTTGGGATGACTGGGGTTGGTAAAACAACAATTGGTAAAATACTGTCAAAAAATCTAAGAAAGAATTTTATTGATATAGATTTTGAAATTGAGAAAGCTTCTGGTGAGAAAATACATAATTTTTTTGAAAATTTTGGTGAAAAAGAGTTTAGAAGAATTGAAAAAAAAATCTTAATAAAATCATTAAATGAGAATGTTAACTCAATTATTTCAACAGGAGCAGGAATTCTTGCCGATAAAGAAAATTTTGATATTATAAAAAAAAAAAGTATCAGTATTTTTTTAGACATTAATTTATCAAATTTAGTTGAAAGGTTATCCAGTAATACAAGAAATAGACCTAAATTAAAATTTGGAAATTTGAGAAAAAACCTTGAAAAAATGTATGAGAATAGAAAAGAAAGCTACAATCGTTCAGATATTAGAATTTTAGTTGATGAGATTTCAGCAAAGGACATAACTCAAAAAATAATAAACAAACTAATACAATATGCAGAAAATTAAAAAATTAAATGTCCAATTAGGTTTAAAAAGTTATCCAATCTTTATTGGAGTAAACCTCCTAACAAAAATTAGGAAATTGACTAAAAACTTTAGTTATTATTCAAAAATAATAATAGTAACCGATAGAAATATTATTAAAAAACAAAAAAAAAATTTTGAATCAATTGAAAATTCATTAAAAGGAAAGATCATAAAAATAATACTACCTGGTGGAGAGAAAACAAAAAGTTTTTATTATCTTGAAAGTTTGTGTGAAAAAATATTGAAAAACCAAATTGATAGAAGATCATTAATTTTATGTATTGGAGGTGGAGTAATTGGCGATTTAGTTGGATTATCATCAAATCTGCTCTTAAGAGGTCTGGACTTTGTTCAAATTCCAACAACTTTATTATCCCAAGTTGATAGTTCAGTCGGTGGTAAAACTGCTATAAATTCTAAGTACGGTAAAAACCTCATTGGAACCTTTAATCAACCTAAAGCTGTCATTATTTCTACAAATACTCTGAAATCACTTGAAAAAAGACAGGTGCTTGCTGGTTATGCAGAAATCTTAAAATATTCCTTAATAAAGGATAAAAAGTTCTTTGATTGGTTAAAAAAAAATGGAAAAGAAATAATTTCTCTTAATACTGAGCCCTTACATTATGCCATTAGTAGAAGTTGTTCTATTAAATCTGATATCGTATCTGAAGACGAAAAAGAAAAAAATATAAGGGAAATTTTAAATTTTGGTCACACATTTGGTCATGCTATTGAATCGCTAACTAGTTTTTCAAAAAAAATTATTCATGGTGAAGCGATTTTCCTGGGAATGTTTTTAGCACTTAAATTTTCAAAATTTTTGGGCTTTTGTAAAAATGATATTGTTAGCGAATATGAAATACATCTAAAAAGCCTAAAAATTCCTTATAAATTAAAAGATTACGGAATAAATCTTTCAGTCCCAAAATTTATTAAATATCTTAAGTTTGATAAGAAAGTAAAGAATGATAAGATTAAATTTATTTTATTAAAAGAATGTGGTAAAACACGCAGTTATGTTGTTCAAAATCAAAAAAAACTTGCAGTATTTCTTAATCAAAATCTAGAATAATGGATTTACCCTTACATATTTTAATTGGCTCAATTGTCGGTTTATTAATTCTTTCAGCTTTCTTTTCTGGTTCAGAGACATCACTAACTTCCGCATCAAAACCTAGACTTCACAACATGGCTAAAACTGGAAAAAAAAATGCTAAGATATTTGAGGAATTATTCAAGGATAAGGAACGTT
>MDTB01070657.1_pt1 | contig 15595 bp, 16 predicted proteins | sample 811161 | NCBI WGS metagenome assembly MDTB01 (sample SAMN05326650, study PRJNA326480) | marine metagenome | isolation source: seawater | place: Mediterranean Sea | collected 2009 | reverse complement strand
TCCAAATGCATTAGTTGAAATTTGGCATGCAAATCAAGGTTCGTTTAATAGTAAAACAAATGAGTTCTTGAACTCCTCCTATGAACAGAATTATTATCGAGGGCAAATTAATACCGATAACTTTGGCAACTACTCATTTCTAACTGTAATACCAGGAAAGTATTTAAACGGATCATACTATAGACCAAGTCACATACATTATAAAGTCACATATTTAAATACTGAATTAACTTCTCAAATCTACTTCGATGGTGACATAAGTATCCCTTTAGATCCTTGGGCTTCAAGTGAAAATGCATCAGATAGAATTATTACATTATTTCCAGATTCTAATGATATTTCAAATGGCATATTTGATATTACTCTAAATATCAGCCCTGACAATATAAACACTACCAACATAGAAAATAATAATAGTGTTATTAATACCATCTACCCAAACCCCATTAGCAGTAATACAATTATTAAACTAAATAAATGTGGAAAAAATTCTCAAATTGAGATATATGATGTCAATGGCAATTTAATTGTAAGAAAAATTAACTCAGCTACAGAAATTAATCTATTAGATTTTTTAGACAAACCTATTGGAAGAGGAATCTATATACTTAAAATATCAACTTCTAATGGATTAAGTCAAATAAAAAGATTTGTAGTTTAAAACTCCTTATAAGACACTAATTATATATCTTTGTAACATGGAAACAACACAAATATTAATCATTATTGCCGCGATTATCTTGTCATTTATGGCACTTAAATTTGTAACTAAATTGTTATTTAGGTTAATTATTATTTTAATTACAGTAATTATCTTTTATATGGGATATCAACATTTTTCAGGAACAAATATTCTTGATAATATTTCTAAACTATGTGAAGATGAAGATAATTTAAAATGCACTTGTTTCACAACACCAATTCTAAATGATATTAATAGTCGTTTCTCCAAGGATGAAGTTGAAAAAATCAAAAAAAACAAACTTAAATGTAATATCGAATTTGGGAGATCATTTCAAGCTAAAGAAGCAGAGATTAACAAATGTTTTGATCAGTATGGTGAAACATCTATTTTAGAGGAAATTCTCAGTGACATTAAATTCACCAACTTTCTATTTAAAGCCTCAAAAAAAGAAATAAAAGAAGATGTTTAAATTCTATAGCATTTTATTGCTATATATCTGCCTAATTAGTTGTAAAAAAAATTGTACTATATATACAGACGATGAGTCAATATTTGGAATTGATGTATCCCACTATCAAGATGATAAAGAATCAATAAAATGGGATAAGGTCATGCAAAATACTAACCCAAAAATAGATTTTGTTTATATAAGAACAACAATGGGCAAAAATGGCAGTGACAACTCCTTCAAGCAAAATATTATTGAACTAGAAAAACTTAATATCCCTTTTGGAGTGTATCATTATTTCAGACCAAATGAGTTAGCTATTGAGCAATTTGAAAATTTTAAAATACACAATAATAAATTTGGAAAGTTACCAATTGCAGTTGATGTAGAGGAAAAAAGCAATTTTAGCACTAAAATATTTAAAAAAGAACTTCGAAAGTTCTTAGAATTAATTGAAAAAGAATACAATACAAAACCTATTATTTACTCTCCACAAAAATTCTTTAATCTATACTTATGGCAAGATTTCAAAGATTATAAATTTTGGATTGCAAGACAACATGGTATTAAAACAATTCCTAAAAACAATACTCCTGGAAAGACACCAAACTTATTAAGCTTTAAATGCCCAGTAATATGGCAATACAGCGGAACAGGAAATGTAAGTGGTATTAATTCAAAAGTAGATTTAAATATAACATCTAAATCTATTTTTGAAAATCAGTTATCAATTGCTTCACAACAGATCCATCATTAAAAACTTTTATAACAAAAAATTCCTTACTATTATTAATTCTACCTAATATATCATAGGTGGATATTACAGTCTTATCATCTAATAAAGAGTCATCAATCATTATAGATAGATAATCATTATTTGCAAAAAAAGTTGGACTTTGAATTATAAAATCTCCAATACCATTAGGGACTCGTGCATAAGCCATGTCAGTTTGTTGTTCAGCAAATATAACTTCATCTAAAATATTACCGTTACTATCAGAAAGATAAACCTGTTCACCTGTAGCAGATAATTTAAATGTTGCGTGCATATTACTTTGCTCTTCCTCATCATCATCTGCCCAAACAATCAAATAACTATCAGGGTTCAATGTTATAGATGGAAAAGTATACTTATCTAGGGCTAATATATCATCGGATAAATTTAAACTACCTAGGTTAATAGCTTCTGAACCTTTATTATATATCTCGATCCAATCATCAAATTCTCCAGCTTCGTCAGCAACTGTAAAGTCATTAGATGCCATTAGCTCATTAATTACAATATCTGAGTTAATATAATTAATCACATCAGGCTTAACTTGATAAATATAAACATTATGCTCTGCACCCTCAGGACTGTAAGATCTTGTCTCATTATTGCCTATTGCCTCAATATAATAGCGAACATAACTTCCTGATTCCTGTGATGGAATATAATAATTATATTTTCCACTGTTAGAGTCATAATCCATAACCACTCTTTCAAACCTTCCAGTTAATCCTGTTCCGTAATAAAGATTAACTTGATTAACAACATCCGAATTTAACTCAACACTAACTAACACATCATCGTAAGAATTAGGTTGCGAAAAAAGTGAGTTTCCAACATAATATTCAACAGATGAGATGTTAATATCAACTTGAGAAACCTCATTGTTTGACCATAAATAATTTGATCTATCTAAAAAATATTCTTTTAAATTTTCAACTTCATTTAAAAATTCATTATAAGAATAAATTTTTTGAGGATCATTATAAACATGCATATTAATAAAATCTGCAAATTCATCTATTTCACTATTAATATAATTTGCTGAAAAACTATTTCTTAAAATAGTTCTAAAATGTGCAAGGTATCTTTGTCTTAATTCAGGAATTTCTAATAATTTATTTAGGAGTGCAAAATCAACGTCATCAACATTATAAAATGGACTCCAATTAGGGTTACCAAAAACAGTATTCCCATCGTATTCAATTGGTAAAATCCGTTCATTATACACATCATAATATACATAATAATCCATACCTCCTTTATTTATATAACTATCATCATCAGAAAAAATATTTTCAATAGCTAGATGCCATAAGGTTGCATCTAAATCGAGGTATTGATTTAAAAACGCATATATATCTGCATCACTAATATTATCAACTTGATTTATTACTTGACATGCATTAATTAAATTTTCCCATGGATTGTCAATATAACTTTTTTTAAGTGTATAATAAGACAGATAACTTAAAGTATCATTACCTAAATAATTCATTGATGATGAGCCTGCACCAAAGTCTGGTCCACCAGCTCCAGGTCCTCCCCCATTAATTAATTCACCACAACCAGGGGCTTCAGAATTAGGATCTTCAGCTCTCCACCTAGTACATTCATTATCAAAAAACCACTCACCTGCATGTTTCTTATCTAATTGTTGAACATTTGGATAAAGTCCCCAGTTTTGATCATTAATCATTAACTGAATAAAATTAACTTTTGTGGCTGGGATATAATTTCTAGCAAGTTTTTCAAATGTAAATTCTCTTAAAAAACTTGGATCTTGATAACAATTATTTAGGTTAATAGTCTCATAGCCATCAATATCTTGATCATTTAACCAGTCAATTTCAATATTAAATGACTTCTTATCTGTATCAACTGAATTACCTCCAGGACCACCTCCAGGACCACCACCAGGACCGCCTCCAGAATTTCCATTAGTATTAAAATAAGAAGTTTGACCTTTAAACCTAACACCAACTTCACTATAAACCTCCCCTTTATAAAGTAGTGAGGCAGATAAATTTATTTTATCACAATAGTTTTCATGTAATTGATCCCAAAAATTAGATTGATCAAAATAAAGAAAGATTGTATCAATACTAAGTTCAGAGTAAAGACCCTCATCAAAAACCAAACCTCCTCTGGAGAGTTCTTTGTTGTCATTTGAAAAAAAATAAGATTCAGGAAGACTTTGAGCTTGAAGTAAAAAAGGTAAAAAAATTAAAAAATATAAACGAAAAAAAGACATGAAAGAAATTTAAAGTTATTGCTAATATACATTTTAAATATTTTTAAATATAATTATTTGAATGAGTAAACTAATTTTGTTTTTAGTACAAAAATTGACTTTTCATTGTTAGAGTCAAAATCATTTTGAAATAGTCCAACAATTGAAGCAGAAAAATTTTTGGAGATCCTTTTTTTTAATCCAGAAAGGATTCTATATTTTTCAAAACCCTCACCAAATTCATAAAAAATCTCTGAACCAAGAAAGATATTTATATTTTTTTTAATATTATTAACTAGAGATATTTTATGTCTAAGTTTATTAATAGAGTTCTGACTTAACGAAACTCCTTGTAGTCTTTGATTTTGATACCTTAACCTTGACTTTAAATCAAAATTTTTAAATACCTCATAAACTATATAGTTATCAAAATAATATCTAATTCTATCGTCAAATGAACCTTTATTTTCTTTTCTATCAAATCTAAAACCGATTGAATAGTCGATATAATTATTAAAGCTTCTTCTCAAACTAAAATCTGTTAAAAACTTAGAAAAATTATTTAAGTTATCATCATGACGAAGACCTAATTCAAGAGAAAGTTCAGTTCTCTTTATCTTTTTATATTGAAATTCAACACTATTCCAAGTCTGAATATCATTTATTAAAGATGATGATTGACAAAGAATAAAATAAGGTAGAAGTATAAAAATATAAAAACTAAGATTCCTCTTCATAATAATAAACACATATACTAGCTACATCTCTTACTAGATCAATTTTTTTTATTTCATAACGAATAATTTGTAGTCCTGTACGTGCCTTTAAATCATCTAGTAAAAGTTCTTTCTTATCTGGAACTATTAGTTCAATCTTCTCATATAAAATCATCTTTCTCGACTCATGTTTTAACAACCAGAGCCTTTCCATTCCAAAAGTTATAAATACGATAATGAAATTTGCAAATAATAATTCTGCATAACTAATCTTTTTATTTGCCAAAGCATTAACAACTGATACTCCAATAACCAAAAAAAGATAAGTCATTTCCTTTATAGGAATTGGATCAGTTCTATATCTTATAATACCAAAAATAGCAAACAAACCTAATGCAAACCCAAGTTGCAACTTAACATCATCTAATAAAACACATAGGATAAAAACTGTTAAACTTATTAAAAGGTAAGTAAATAAGTAATCTTTGTTTTTAGTAATAGGATAGTAAATGCATCTAGCAATAATTAAAACAACCCCTAGATTAAAAGACGTCTTTAACAATAAACGAAAAAAGTCCTTTGAATCAAATATAGGTGCGCCTAAAAATTCTGCACTATCTAAAAGTAAATGTAATATCATGGTTTAATAATTTTATTAATTAATAATAATTTTTCCTTAAATCTATTGTATTTAACAGATTTATCAAGCATTAGAGTTGTCATACAATATTTACTTAATCTTAAAGGGTTAATATTATGTTTTTTAAGGATTTTTTTAAAATCTGAAGTAGGTTGAGATTTTCCTTTTTTTAATTCAGCAATAACAAGATTTTTAAATTCTCCCTTTTGATTTTTATGCGAATATGATAAATTAATATCAATAGTTAATCTTTCTAAATTATTATTATGAATAAAAGTCATTCTATGAAAGCATATTGTCTGCTGAGATATTAGAGTATTATTTTGCTCCAAAATTGAATCTATATAATCTTTTTGTTCAGATGTTAAATTTTTATCAGGAATTGAATCTACTTGAATTCTTTTTTTAATAGTCATTTTTTTATTGTTTTTGTGCTTTATCTCTAAAAAACACAATCCACTATCGACATATTTCCTAAATCTCACTTTATTTCGGGCATAATTACCATTATGATGTTGATGAAAAAACAACCTATCATCAGTATCTAAATACAAAGTATGATAATCCTGCACCATTTTATTATTAATTAGTAGGATATTATAATGCTTAGTTAATTGATTAAGTATATCAAATAGTTTAGACTCATGAAAAGCAAATTTTTCATCAACTCTAGACATCAGACTTACATTTTTAATAGCATTAAGATCTACTTTATTAAAAGATTTAAATAAATGACTATAGTCTAACGACATTGGTTATTAGTTATAATAAAAGAATTGAAAATTAATTTAACAATAAATTCATAATAAATTTATAAATCCGTTTATTTATTCTTATTTCTCTCTAGTGATTCAATCATAGCTATTACAACAGCACCTGTCTGAATTAGTTCATTTATAATCTCATCATATTTATTCTCTAAAGCAGCTTTGTTAATTTCGCCAACTTCTTCACCTAAAATAGCTAACCATTTAAATACATCATGATTCTGCTCTCCCCATTTAGAATCCTGTTTACTCCTCTCGTTTAAAAAAAATTCAATAATTTCTAACTTTTTCATATATAATGCTATTATAGTTTATATTTAAGGCAATTAATATAGTACTATAATAAATGAAAAAAAAATATCTCTTTATCCTTTGCTACTTATTCACAATATCACTGTTTTCACAAACAATTACAACTGATAGACCGGATCAAACAGAGGGGTCTTCAACAATACCAAAAGGATCATTTCAAATTGAAACAGGAATTTTATTATCTGAGGAAGATAACGCTGAAAAAAAACTACTTTTACCCTCTTCTCTACTTAGATTTGGTTTAACAGAAAATATAGAACTAAGAGTATTCCAAGAAATTGAACACAAAATTTATCATTCTAATACAATAACCGGATTTAAAGATCTACAAGCAGGATTTAAGTTACAAGTATTTCAAAAATTAAATAGTTCTACTGAAATTGCACTAATGTCACATTTTAACATTCCTAATTCATCAAATTCGTATAGTAATAATAAGTTAGGATTAATTAATAAACTTTGTATATCGCACCCATCTACTAGTAAAACTCAAATAGCTTATAATATAGGGTATGATTATATGTTTGGAGAAACTTGGAGTTTGACATATTCATTTGTTACAAGTTTCCAGGTAAATGATAAATTCAATACATACATCGAACCATATGGAGAAATAATTGAACTCAATCAATACTTGGGTAAAATTAACCTTGGCTTCACATATCTAATTAAAGATAATATGCAATTAGATTATTCGTTAGGATCGGGTATTAATCATCTATTCAATTACACATCTGTTGGTTACAGTATATTATTTAATTAAATAAAGTCGGGGCAAGTAGATTCGAACTACCGCTCTCACGACCCCCAGCCGTGCGCTTTAACCGGACTAAGCTATACCCCGAAAATCACTATATTTATAGTAATTGTAAATATACTCAATAAGTATTGATTTTTAAATACTCCTGACAAAGCTACCCCGAAAATCACTATATTTATAGTAATTGTAAATATACTCAATAAGTATGATTTTTAAATACTTTAGTTTTTTCTTATTACTATCCCCTTTAATTATTAATGGTCAGAATTATATTAGTGGAAAAGTTGTAGATGAAAATAATAATCCACTTGTAAACACAAGTATTTATTGGATAAATACAAATATTGGTTCAATTACTGATTCTGAAGGAAATTTTAAAATCAAAAATCGAGAAACAAATAATAATAAAATTATTATCAGTTTTGTAGGTTATCAAAATGATACTATTACAATTAAAAATTCATATGATTTAGGTAATATCCCGCTGCAACCTGAAACTGATTTAAAAACTATTAATTTAACAGAAAATAAAGTGGGGACGTATGTTGATAAAACTAATGCAATTAAAACTGAAATCATTACTGCTGAGGAATTAACAAAAGCAGCATGTTGCGATCTAGCTGGTTGTTTTGAAACACAAATAAGTGTCGAATCTAAAACAACTAATATAATTACAAATACAAAAGAATTAAGTATTTTAGGTTTATCTGGAATTTATAATCAAATTCTCATTGATGGAATACCAATAGTTAATGGAGCAAACTATACATACGGGATAAGCGCTATTCCCGGCACAATAATTGACAATATTCATATATCTCAAGGACTTGCATCTGTTCTTCAAGGGCATGAAAGTATTTCAGGACAAATCAATATTCAATTAAAAGGTCATCAAGAAACAGAGAAAGTATTTCTAAATCTATACACAAATAGCTTTAATGCAAAACAACTTAATATTGATTATAATTATAAAATTAATAATTGGAAAAATATTTTATCAATTCACTCGTCTCAGCCTGCAAAGATCAATGATATTAATAATGATAATTTTTTAGACCTACCAAAAACTACTAAATACTCAATTTATAATAAATGGATATATGGTTTAGAAAATAACGATGGTATATTCACAGCTATTACACTAAGATATTTAGATGAAGAACGAATTGGTGGAGAAATTGATTTTGAGCCAAAAGATAATCTTGGCGATACAATTAATTATGGACAAAAAATTAATTTTCAACAACCAGAAATACATATAAGTTCGTCTTTCAACTTTAATAATAAAGCGATTATTTTTAAATCTGCATTATCACAACATAAACAAAATTCTTTTTTTGGAACCACAAAATACTTGGTTGATCAAAAACAATACTATTTTAAATTAGCATATTCAACCAATTGGAATGACCATAATCTTGAATCAGGATTTTCATTTAAAAATCTAATTATTGATGAAAGAATTGAGCTTAACAACAACTTCAATCAGACATACGGAGGAGAGTATTTCAAAAATGAAAAAATACCTGGTTTATATATTGAGAATACATTCAAATGGCAAGAAAATATAGAGCTAATAACCGGCTTTAGGTTAGATAATCATAATACCCATGGTTGGATGCACACTCCTAGAATGTTATTAAAATATAATTTTTCAGAAAATACAGTTGGTAGGTTAAATTGTGGATCAGGATGGAAAACAGTAAATTTATTTACTGAGTATGTTAAATTATTGGGTTCAAATGAAAATATTATAATAGGATCAAATTTAAAACCTGAAAAAGCAACTAATTTTGGATTTAATTTACTGCATGCCATATACCTAAATAATATAGAGTTACAATTTATTTTAGATGCATATTCTACTTCATTTAGAAATCAAATTTTTCCGGACTATGACACAAATCCGCAATTAATTATTTTAGAAAACTTTCAAGGTAAAAGTAAAAGTAATTCACTGCAAGCTGAAATAGGAATTGAAATAATAAACGAAATTGGAATAAAACTCGCATATAATTATTTGGATGTTTATAGAATACAACATAATCATAAGCATCGGTTGCCATTTATATCTAAACATCATATACTAAATACATTTTCATATAAACCAATTAATAAAAATTGGCATTTTGATTTTAATCTTCATTGGTTTGGACGTAAAAAATTACAAAACACAAGCAATAATCCTATAGAATATCAAAGACCAAAATACTCTAAACCATACTCGATGTTAAATTTACAATTCACCCAAAAAATAAAATACATTGAATTTTATATTGGATGTGAAAATATTCTCAATTTCAATCAAGAAAATCCAATTATTAGTGCAAACGATCCATTTGGACAATACTTTAACATCTCTAATATATGGGGACCTACAAAAGGGAGAGAAGCTTATCTAGGATTAAGATTAAAATTATAAGAATTAAAATTTGAATTTTTTTACTTTAAAAGTTAGATTTGTACTTTTAAAATGTCTATTTCATTCCACTTATTGATTAAAAAGACAACTAATACTTTGTTAATTTAAAATATATTATGGCGATAAAAATAACTGACGCTTGTATAAATTGTGGAGCATGTGAACCTGAATGCCCAAATACCGCAATATATGAAGGTGGAATGCCTTGGAATATGGCTGAAGGAACTTCATTGAACGGTAATGTAAAATTAATGTCAGGAGAAGATATTGATGCAAATAAAAGTATTAATCCTATTAGTGACGAAGTATATTATATTTCTCCAGATAAATGCACAGAATGCAAAGGATTTCATGAAGAGCCACAATGTGCTGCTGTATGTCCAGTAGATTGTTGTGTTCCAAACGAAGAAATTGTTGAAGAAGAAGAAGTACTATTAGACAAGCAGAAAAAGCTACACTCTTAAAATTCGTTATTTATTTCTACGAGCAGCAATAAAACTCTTAATAAAGGAGATCATAGCCCATATCCCTGTAGCTAACATTACACAAACTCTTAATACTGAGGTGCTTCTACCGTCTGCAATTGCAGCTTTTAACGGCATAAATAATCCTAATACTGCAATTAAAGTGACTAAAACAGCTATATGAGCAATAATTTTGTTTTGGTTTTTAACACCATTGTAGCAAAATAATAAAATAACACCTAGAATAAGTGGTATCATAGCTGTTAAAGATAGAGATTCTTTTTCAGGTGTAGCTTCAAAGCAGATATAGGCCCAAAGTGGCATTAAAATTAATGCAATAGAGTTAATTAAGTGAGCATGGTATGTTTTCATATATTTTCATTTTATAAGCCTAATCTACTAAAAAATTTAACTAGTACTAAATTAATTTTATGTAAAATTTAAAAAAAATTAAAATAAAAATATAAAATTAAAGTTTGGCACGGATATTGTATTAGTACAAGTAGATTTTAATGACTCTGTGCAATTTGTCGCAATCTACGGGGGTAATTAAAAAAGACTGACAGTCTTTTCGGAGCATTAAAAATCTAACTTCCTACATCTTTCTAGAATCATATGCCCAATGCAATAGAGCTTGTCTTTGCTTAGGTCTACATTTCAAATCTAATGGATCACAATTTTTTTTAATTGCACCTACATGACGACGAATTGCCTTCCATCTTTTAATTTGTATTGAATCTTCAAATTCAATTCTTCGTCCCATATAATATCTACAATACCATTGAAACCAACCTCTTGGATCATCAGAGTAAATCCAACCCTTTTCTCTCCATGCAGATAATGACAATGAAGCATCTACCTTGAAAAAATTTAATTCAATATTTTTACAATTAGGAGACAATTTTGCATATTGAAACCACTCAGATGGAAATTCATTTATACAATCAGTCATATACTTACCGCCAAAAACACCTAATTCAAGCATTTTTTGGGGAGTTAAATCTGGTTCAAAATCAGGATGAAAATTATGACCAGGACTCTCTGTTAAAAAGTAAACATAGTTTTTTTGCATTAAGTCATTAACAAGAACTCTTGACATAAAAATTAAATTAATTTTAATTATTTTTTAAAAAAATAATATGATTATAAATCATCGTAAATAAAATACTAAATTCACAATAATAAAATTACAATAAAATTAATTTAGAAATAAATAGTTTTTAATTATGCCCGAAGGACCCGAAGTTAAAATTGCATCAAATTATTTCAACTCTTTTTTTAATGAGAGTAAAATTGTAAAATTCACAATAATTACTGACTATTATAAAAAAAAATATAATGAAGTTTTTAAAACTGTAAATACAAATATTAATAATTATCCCAAAACCTATACAATTGGTAAAAACATTTTTATAAACCTAAATAATCAACTAGTATTTAACTTTCATCTGGGAATGACCGGAGGATGGAGTCAAAAAAAAATAAAACACTGTCATTTTATTGTTAGTGATAACATAAAATCTCTATTTTTTCAGGATGTAAGAAAGTTTGGTAATATGAGAATATTTAAAGAAGAACAAATCGAAAAACTATATAACAAAAAAATTGACATACTAAATCCTAATTATGACCCTACATATCACATTAAATACCTTGAGGAAAAAATAAAGGGTTGTAATAAAATTTGCAAAATAATGATGAATCAAAAATTATTTCCTGGTGTCGGAAATTACATAAAATCTGAGTCCTTATTCGCTGCAAGAATTCATCCAGAAGAAAAGTGGAAAAATCTATCTTTTAGAAAAAAAACTAAATTAATAAAAAAGACTACAAAAATAATGACTAAAAGCCTTGAATGTGGAGGTGCAGAATTAAAAGATTTTAAAAATCCATTTCATATATCTAATTTTAATTTAAATATTTACGGAAAGAATCTAACACCTCAAAAAAAACCTGTAACATCAATATTAACTAGTGATAATAGAAAATCATGGTTTTGTTCATACTCTCAAAAACTTATGAACTAGTTATAAAGATAATTTTTTTTAAAAATTTCATATGGCAGAATTGTCAATGATAGCATAGAAAAACAATATAAAAAGTCTTCAAATGGAATATTAAAAAGTCTAATATTGATAATTTCTTGAGAATTATATATTACCACTGGACTATTAAAACTTCCTGTTAAAACACCGTTTACTAATAAAAAGGGAACTAAGCTAACTAGATATGTTCTAATTAAATCATTAATAAATATTTTATTTTGAAAAGAAATAACAAATACTGAAATAGCTGTAATTATTAAAACACAAAAAGTATATAATTTAGAAATAAATAAAATTGAAATCAAAAATAAAATAATCGAAAAAAATCTAACAAATCGTGAACTTAGATTTATAATATTAATAGGATAGTAATAATTTAAAACCTCATGAATAAAAACACAGCAAAATGGTATAAAAATAAAAAACAACCACTCTTCTATAGGTAAGTTTAAAATAAAGTAACCAATAATATAATTTTTATTAAAACTCCAAACACCAACAGATGTAAACCATATATCCCATGGAATAAAAATCATCATCATTATTATTATTGAGGGAAACAATGCCTTCCAGTAGTTTATAAATTTTATCTTTTGTTCGAAACTGTTCAACAATGGATAACTTATAGAGAGAATCATCAAAAGGAGATATAAAAAAGATTGATCAATTAAATTCATAAAACAAATAATAAAAAAATAAAAAACATTAACTGTGAAATCATGAGATATAAGGATAATTTAAATGAAATTCGTACATGAAATTTAAATAATATAAAATGCATTAATAAACTTGTAATAAACCACATAAGATAATTTTGAATTGGAATATATAAACTTGACCAACTCCAAAAACCTAATTTTACTGCGACTGGTTCAATCAGTATATCTAGTAAAACCATTAAAAGAGAGGAAATAGAAACCTTTAAAATACTATTATCTGTGAATTTACTAACAAAACCATAAGTACAGAACACTAATATTAACCAATTAACACCAATTAACAGTGGAACATCTAAAAATTGTATGCCTAAAAAATTCCCATAATTATATTCACCAAATAACAATCCGGTCTTAACACCTAATACTTCGATAAAAAAACCTAATAAAAATATAATAACAATTGGCTTAAAATTGATTCTATAAGATATAAACAAAAAGCAAATTGCAAATGTCAGAAGTAGATTAAAAGGCACAAGTGAGAGGAAAAAATTTCTTGAAAAATCATTAGATAAACCAATCATACCAACAAAATGTAGTAAAATGATAATAAAACCAGCTATATTTTGAATCATTGTTTTATTATTAATTAATTTCATTTGCAACAATTTTAGCAGAGTTAAGAGCTAGAGGAATTCCTCCACCAGGATGAACTGTACCACCACAAAAATATAAATCTTTTATTTTAGCACTAAAGTTTGAGTGACGCAAAAATGCAGAAAGTTTTGAATTTGATGATGAGCCATATAAAGAACCTTGAAAAGAACCTGTTTTTAATTCAATATCCTTTGGTCCATTAAAATTTTCAACAATTATATTTTTTTCAATATTACATTTAAGAATACTGTTTAATTTATTAATAATTATTTTTTTAGCTTCATTAATTAAAGTATCCCAGTCTTGACCTTTATCATGTGAAACATTAATCATAACAAACCAATTATCACATCCTTTAGGAGCATCACCATCAATATATTTAGATGTAATATTAATATAAATAGTAGGATCATGGTATATATCTTTTCCTATTCTTATGTTATCAAATTCTTGTTTATAATCCTCGGCAAAGAAAATATTATGTAAATCTAATTCTTTGAATTCATTGTTCATACCCCAATAAAATATAATTGCAGAAGATGATTTAGGCATTTTCAATTTTGAATCAAGAAAATAAGTAGAATCCAACAAATTATTATATACATAATGAATGTCTATATTTGATACCACTACATCAGCAGGAAGAAATATATTATTTGAATATACTCCTTGAACTTTATTGTCTTCAACACTAATTCGATCTACCTTGGAATTAGTTTCAAATTTCACACCATTACTTAAGCATAAAGTATGAAGAAAATCAACAATTGACCTCATTCCATTCTTAGGAAGATAAACCCCTTTATTAAATTCTAAATGAGCAATAACATTTAATATACCTGGAGCAACATAAGGATTAGAACCATTATAGGTTGCAAACCTATTAAAGATTTTAACAAGTTTACGGTTTTTTAAGAATATTGTATTTGTAGCATTCATAGATCTAAAAATGCTTAAAAATGGAATTTTAAAAAAAGCTAAAAACGTTTGAAATGAAAAATATGTCGAAATTTTATGTAAAGATTTTTCAATAAATATCTTACTTGTAGTTTTATAAATAAACTCAATATACTTTAAATAACGTTTGACTTTAAATGGAGAAATATTAGTTTTATTTGCAGCTTCAATGGCAAACATATGTTTATCTGAGTATCCATTTATTAAAGTACCATCGTTAAAAAAATAACGACAAGCTAATTTTAATTTTAGGTATTCAAAACTACTAGTTTTATCAATTTTTGCTTTATCTATTAATTCATCTAAAAGTTCTGGCATAGTAAATAATGAGGGACCAGTATCAAATCGAAATCCATTTTTATAAATTTCTGCAATTTTACCACCCAAATATGAATTTTTTTCTAAAACTTTAACATCAAAACCTTTTCTGGAAAGTCTAAGTGCTGTTGAGAGACCAGCTATCCCTGAGCCAATAATTATTATCTTTTTAGACATAATTGTAAATAAAAGCTATATATGAAATTTTTGAAAAACATTATTTAATCAAAAATTGCTTATTTACAAATCCATTATTATGGTATTGAATAATAATCTGATTATAATGGATCACATTTTGACCTAATAAATTAATATTATGAGTGATAATAATAGGATTATTTAGATTTTCAATAATACTTACATTATTAGCATGATTATCTATAAAATTAGTCCAATTAAAGGTTTGTCCAAATATTGAAAAAATATAATCAATAAAGTCTTCAGGAGCAATATCTAAATCAATAATTATATCCCATGGAACATTAATCCAATCAATAATATTAAGGTCTAAATCGTCCCAATAAATAAACCATTCAAAATCACTCCAATCATCATCAAGCCATTCCACTTTTTCCCAACTATTAGTATTATCTTCTCCATCCCAGTTATCATCCTCTCCGTCCCAGTTATCATCCTCTCCATCCCAGTTATCATCCTCTCCATCCCAATTATCATCTTCTCCGTCCCAATTATCATCTTCTCCGTCCCAATTATCATCTTCTCCGTCCCAATTATCATCTTCTCCG
>MDTB01025886.1_pt1 | contig 15595 bp, 12 predicted proteins | sample 811161 | NCBI WGS metagenome assembly MDTB01 (sample SAMN05326650, study PRJNA326480) | marine metagenome | isolation source: seawater | place: Mediterranean Sea | collected 2009 | reverse complement strand
TACATTCGAGGCAGCGAGGTCTTTGTTGATACCAATGACAACAAGCAATTGGATACCGATGAACCTTCGGTGACCACCGATAATGCTGGAGCTTTTTCAAATCTCAGATTAACCTCAGGAAATTTAATTTCCATTGGTGGGCTAGATGCAGCTACAAATATCACCTTGGATAAATTTTGGCTTACTTCTCATTCAGGCGATAACCTAAATTTAATTATTTCTCCGGTTACATCTATAGCAACGCTCCTACTCCCTCAAAACAAAGATGCTGCGTATGTAAAATCCATGCTGGGGATAGATTCAAGCATAGACATTTACACCCAAGATCCATTAGTTCAATTAGATCAAGCGATATACAAGAATTTATATATTGTTGGAAATAAAACAGGTGTATTTAGCCTCTCTTTACAAAATTTCTTTAATGCACATGGAGGTGCATCAGATTCAACATCTGAGTACTTTAAAATAATGGCTGAAACTCTTCAGTCCTCATATGATCAAAATCAATCAGCACAAATCATCGATGATCCGTCTGTATTTGGGAATGTGATTGATCAAGTAGTGTCATCAAAAAGTCTTAGTGTCTCCTCACAAACCTTAGATGACTTCAAAGCCCTTATGGAAAGCTTGTACTACATAGATTATAAAAATAACAATTCTATCGACCTGGGTTTGCAAAATTTTATGTTACAAACTCTTCAAGATGACGTGAAGTTGGTTGCACAAAATAATCTTGGATCTTCTACATTGAACTCTTACAAAAACACGCTTGTTGAATACATAGCGAACGATCAAAACCTTACGACTGCAGATATCGACATTCCAATAACTGCTAATAATGATAGTGTGCAACTAATAGAGGATGTTAATGCTCAAGTCATAGAGGTTTTTTCGAATGATAAATTTAAGCGTTCCCAATCAATATCATTGGATTTTACTGGAGTCACATCAGCTGGGGCAACTTTTCAGGCCAATAATACTAATGCAGATCCTGGTAATATTAAACATACCTCAAGTCCAGCTGGAAATAGTATCAATACCAACCCTTATATCAATGGAATCAGCTATTCTCCACAGTTAAATTTTTGCGGACAAGATTCATTTGAATACACATTAATTCAAGGTTCACAAAAATCTACAGCTGAAGTCTCGGTTGAGGTTGCTTGCACAAATGATAATCCAACAGTCATAGCACGCGATTTTTTAAGCATAGGCGGCGGTACAGCTGTATTTAGTAATGTTGGTGCTAACGACATCGATGGCGATGCTTTATCCTATTCAATCGGCGGCACCGATGCTCAATATATTTCTGTTGCTGGCAACGGCGATCTAAGTTTTACCAATGCGGTTAGCTATGCAAGCCCATCGGACAGTAACGGTGACAACATTTATGAATTTACCGTCACGGTCAATGATGGTAGCACCAGTGTGACGCAAAACTTCCAGGTTGAAGTCAAACCTGGTGGCTCTGCACCAGTTTTTTCTGGCACGACTTCAGATCCATCATTTACAGAAAATAAATCTATTACTGTTCAAATCAATGCCTCAGATCCTGATGGCGATGCCATAAGCCTATCTATTAGTAACCCAAGCGGCTTCAGTATTACCACCAATGCTAATGGTTTTGAGATTACCAACTCCAGTGGTTTGGCAGCAGGGACCTATAACGTTCAAGGCGTCATCACCGATACAAACTTTGATACAACTTTTAGTTTTGAGATAGAAGTAATTGCTAGAGGTTGGCAGCAACTTGGGCAGGATATAGATGGAAATACCTCTGATTTTAGTGGCAGATCTGTGAGCATGAGTAGCGATGGAAAGACTATAGTTCTTAGCGGAGAAAACTTTAATGATAGTGGTATTGGTTATGCACGAGTATTTCAATATACAAATAATTCTTGGACTCAAGTCGGGCAGAGTCTTGTGGGAGTTGATGCTGCTGCTAAATTCGCTTCTAGTCCGTCTAGTGTAAGTATGAGTGCAGATGGCCAGGTTATTGTTATTGGCTCTTATGGACTTTCTTATGCAGGAATTTTAAATAGTGGTCAAGTTTCAGTATGGAGATTTTTAAATGGTGAGTGGAAATATGAAGCAGAATTTAATGGCTTATATGAAGGTTCAAATACTGGGTACAGTGTTGATATAAGTGATGATGGAAATACAATTATTTATGGCGGTTACTCAGGCCCAAATGGTACTGGGTCTAATGGTCATTTTAAGGTGTGGAAATTTAATGGTACTGCGTGGGCCCAGGTAGGTTCAACGATTTATGGAGACTCATCAAATGATTATGATGGTGGAAGTGTTCAAGTAAATGCAGATGGAACTATTGTTGGTGCTGCCTCATGGAGATTCTCTGATTCGAGACAAAATGTTGGCAGAGTTAGAATTTTTCAATTAGTTAATACTGCATGGTCAGAAATTGGTGACATAAGAGGATGGATAGATGGAGTAAAAGCTGGAACAGCTTTTTCCTTGAGTGGAGATGGCTCTAAAGTAGCAATTTTAATGCCAGGGGCTGATGAAAATGGTACTGATTCAGGCCAAGTAAGATTCTTTGAAAACATTAATGGGATATGGACGCAGTATGGCACCCCTATAAATGGCGAGGCAGCTGGAGATCATGCAATAGAACTTGGAACTTTAAAATTAAATACAAATGGTACTAAAGTGATAATTGGTGCTGAACTAAATGATGCTGGAAGTGAAGATACAGAAGATATTGGTCATGCAAGAGTCTATAGGCTTAACAGAGCTGATCCTGATACCTGGATTCAGATAGGTGATGATATTGATGGTGAAGCATTCAAAGATCGAAGCGGTTCATCTGTAGGAATTTCTGAAGATGGGAATTCGGTAGTTATTGGCGCCATATGTAATGACGGACCCTCAAATAGCAATGTTGATTGCAGGGGTCATGCTAGAGTATATGAATATATTGAGTAATTTAATTAATTAAAATGAGTGATAGTCCTTTTAAAGAATCAGCAGATAATTTTAGATCTGCATTCAGGAACTTTTTTATTCGGCATGATAATTATCTTAATATAGCTTTTTTTGCATGTTTTGTTCCATTACCACTCATAGGTTTTTTTGCTTTTATTATTTCTCTCATAGGATTTATTTTTCATTCACAAGGCCGCTTTAAAATTGATGAATCAAGGTATCTATTAAGTATTTTTGTTTTGTCAGTTATAAATATTATTACGACCTCGCTAATCTATTTTGTGTTTTCTTTGAAAGTAATCGATCTAGTGAAAGCTTTTTACGGAAATTTAAGTAGTTTTTTTTATAATTTATTTAGGGAGGCCTCACCGTTTATATAAGAAATCACTAGATATAGTTTTTATTTGATCATATTATTACAAGAAAGGAGAAATTATGAGTACAGTCATATGCCCAAATTGCGCATGGGAGAATCTAAGTACAGCTCTTAGATGTGTTCATTGTAATTGCAAGCTTGGTGCTGCAACTCCCAAGTCACAATCTCCGGTCGCAAGTCAAAATAGTTCTCCCAAAATTATGGAAGCAATTTATTGTTCTTCTTGTGGTCAACACATTGCGAAAGAGGCTGCATTTTGCCCAGGTTGTGGCCAACCAAATAAAGCTATGCAAGGCGATCAATACATTGGAGGAGATAGCTTAACAGGCGTGCCTGTCAAAAGCAGGATAGCTGCTGGTTTGCTTGCTTTATTTGTAGGTGGTTTCGGGGTTCACAAGTTTTATTGTGGTCAAGTAGGTCTTGGGGTTATCTATTTACTATTTTTTTGGACTTTTATACCTGCAATAATAGCTTTTATTGAAGGAATTATTTATCTTACCTCACCAAATGATCATGTATTTACGAAACGTTATTGCCAGTAAAAAAATTTTTATAGTTAGTTTTGTATGCTTGAGTAATTTAGCTGTTGCATCTGATTTAAACAGTTGGGATTGCTATAAGCTTGAAGGTGCAAAAATTATTGCTGAGGACGGCACGTATTTAGGTAAAATAGAAGATGATTACGACAGCGACTCAATATATAACGAATACAGTGAGTATGGCAATTCATACAACTCTGACTCAATTTGGAATGAGTATTCAGAATATGGAAATGAGTATTCTTCACAATCGGCATTAAATGATAATGCTAGCGATCCTCCAGTCTTATTAAAAGACGGGGAGGTCATAGGGAAGTTAACCACCAAGGAATATGTTTACGATGGTTATGATATCAACGATATCAAAGAGACTTGCGATTGGTAGTTTTTTCTTGTTAACTTCTCAAGTTTTAAAAAAAAGGCGCTTATTTAGCGCCTTTTTTTTAAATATTTATAGTTTTTAGTTTAATGAATATCTCCACCTCATGGAAAAGAAGTGGTAGTCATTCTCAACTTTGTTGCTAATCTTGTCGGTAATATCTATGGAAGTATCCTCTTGATATGTATCAAAGAAGCCACCTGGTCTTGCAGCGCCAGTAATTGAATAGTCTAGATCGTCATATTCTAGGCCGCGAATGGTATAATCGAAATAAATTTGACTTTTAGGATTAATAATCCACACTAGACCCATTCCAAAAACTACCGAACTAGCATCGCCAGTATATTTGTAGTTATCAGTAAAACCATCACCTTCAATACCTGAGTTAGCTGGTATTGGGGGACTGTATGTAACAGGACATGCCCCGCCTGAATAACATGAATTCAATGTTGATGAAAATCCACTGTATGTAACAACCTCAGTACCAGTGAACTCTAAATCTTGTTGTAGGTAACCAACTTTTGTTGTAAAAAACCAGTTTTGAGATATTTGAGTGTTGTAACCTAACAATAGCGTTAAACCATCTATACTAATATCTTCATCATCAGTATAAGCTCGATTATAACTTCCATCGGGATCCCATTGGTCTGCACTCCATTGTCTGTCACTAGATACTGCATATGCAAAATCATGTGAAAGTTCGTTTATGCCTAAACCTATTGTCCAACTGGGATTGAGTCTGTATGTGTAGTTCAAAGATAAATCATCCATGTTTAGTGCATAAGTACCATTGTCTTCAGACAATCCAGTACCAGAAAAACTTGGTGTCTCGTCATCAGCAGTACCAATACTTATGTTAAAGGAATGCTTGCCAGAGCTTACATCTAAACCATAAGTTAATGCAGACCATTCAGTATCTCTGTTCAATATTTCGCCATCTGTATCTGTGCTGACATATTCGTTGTCAACTTGATTAATTCCTAACGAAACTCCCCATTTAAGTTCTTGAGCAGAAGAAAGTGAAGAGAATATAAGTAAAGCTGGAACTGCGAGAGCAGAAGTGAAAAAGTATTTATTAAAAGTCATTAGTACCCCTGTATTTTTTTAACACATACTAGTAGATCACAAATTCCTACATAAAGAAAGTTTTAAAAAAAAGATTAGCCTTTCTGGCTAATTAATGAAAATGTTTTTGTTCATCCATTAATTCAGCTGAAGCTGAACAGATGTTACTGGTTTTTTGATAGCTTTAATATTGCAGGTTATAAAACGCGTGCTTTGATTTTTAAACTGGCACTTTTGTGTCTCAGTCTCATACTTAGCTTCTAATTTGATTTTACTTATATCGCTTTTTGTTGAGAGCGGAATAATTACTTGTTGATCAAATGAAAGCTGCGCCACTTTTTTATCACCAATAAATAAATTAACATCGTCATAGTAATCTGCTTTATTATTTGGGGATAGGTACATAACTATAATGCTTTTAAAACCACTTTGATGATGTTTTTGAATAATTGGAGTAGATAGATTTAAACCTGACAACTGTGCGCCAAGTATAGGAACGGTAAATAAGAAAAATGGTAGCAGTAAATAAAGTTTGCTGGATTTTAGAATATGTATTATCTTCATACTTAATATAAATAATATACTAAATGTATTAATTAGAAAAATTCTAATTTGAACATGTATCCTAATGACACAACGCTGCTTTAATTGCTTAGAAAATATCACAACAGCCTCGTGTCAAAAATGTGGCTTTAAAAACTCCTCATTAAAAGTTAATAATTCTGCCTTGAAGCCAGGCACACTTCTTGATGGAAGATACTACTTGGGACGCGTTCTTGGACAGGGTGGCTTTGGTATTACTTATATTGGCAGCGATGAGATTATGGGCGGGGTCGTCGCAGTAAAAGAGCATTATCCCAAAGCAATTGTTCAAAGAGCTCCAAATGGCCTTGATGTATTAACTGATAATAAATCAGAATTTAACGATGGTCTTAAGAAATTTACCGATGAAGCTAGAGCTCTTGCTAAATTTAAAAATCATCCGAATATTGTTGCAGTAATCTCTTATCAACGCAGCAATAATACTGCATACATGGTTATGGAATACGTTGAGGGGCGAACGGTTAAAGATATACTTAGCGGAGGAAAAGCTTTGCCGGTCAAAGATTCTTGTGAAATTATTTTGCAAGCACTTGATGGTTTGAGTGCATGCCACGAACAAAGACTGATTCACAGAGACCTTACTCCTGATAATATCTATATTACAACTCAAGGTAAGGTCAAGATTTTAGATTTTGGCTCAGCAAGAGAGACGGTTGATGGTGGTGAAAATGAATTTACTCAGGTGCTCAAGAAATCTTATGCTCCAATAGAGCAATTTCAACATGGCCAAGGGCAGGGGCCTTGGACTGATATCTATTCAGTGGGAGCTTCATTTTATAGATTGGTAGTTGGATCTCCACCAGCCCAAAACTCTGTAGATCGTTTGCTGAATGATACTTTAAAATTTCCTTCGCAGATAAAAAAACTAACTGGCTGGAATCCAGAATTAGAACAAGTTCTCATTCGATCTCTCAAGGTTCGCCCGGAGGAAAGATATCAAAGCGTCGATGAATTTAAGGTCGATCTTTTGAATGCAACTTTAGATAACAAAAAGGTTAGTGCCGCCCAAAATCTCAAAACCAAGCAAGATGTTCAGCCTGTAAATAAAATCAATCAAACTGCACAAAAAAGTGCGACTCAATCGTCTACTCAAAACAAAGCTGAAACAGAAAGTGAAAAGAAGCCTTTCAACATATTTTCTCTCATTGGATCCGCTGCTGCTGCATTGATAATTGCGGTAGTTGCTTATAATAATTTTAGTTCTACTGGTACTAGCGATACTTTGATAGTTTCTGGCTCTGGTGGTGCAGGTTCCATAGTCACCCCCAAACCTATTCCTCAGCCGAAAGAGTCAGAAAGGGTTATCCCAGAGAGACCTAATCCTCCGTCAGATTTGCCATCAATTGAGATAATTACTCCTAAAGAATTTTATTTAGCCAATTTTATTCTCAGCCCCTCAAACGCAAAGCTCTTTGTCAATGGAAGAAGAATAAACGAATCAAGAACTAAACTAAAACCAGGCAATTATTCAGTTAAAATTATTGCGCCTGGGTATGTTACTAGAAATGCATCTATGAATGTTAGCAGTTCAGATATTACTAAAAATTATAATCTTACAAAACTCTCAAGAGCCTCAATTAAAGACTTAGACGGTCTTGAAAAAGTTTTATCTGCGCCATCACCAGCAAACTACGATCTAATTAAGCCTAATGCGGCAACAGGTCTTCAGAAGATAAAACATCTACCTTCTCTCTTAAGTAAAATTCATTATGCTAAAAGCACCTATACAGAGCTGGAGTTTGAATCAAATGAGGGGGATGCTCTCTCGTCTCTTATGTTGGGATTGGCGAAATTAAGAAATACTCCAGAATCCCCAAAAAATCTAGTTAAAGCTCGACGCTATTTAAAAAGAGCGTCAGATAGTGGCTCAGAAATAGCAAGAGGCTATCTTGCGCTTTCATATTCATGCTCAAACCATCCTGAAAACTGCTCAGAAACTATGGCAGTTAGCTTATTGGATAGCTTTGACCGAACCTCGGTCATTGGAAGATACTTTTATGCTCAATATTTTTTAGCATTCGATAATTTCAAACTTGCAAATAAAATGTTGGCAGAAAGCAATTTGCGTAATAGTAAAACTGGTGTCATTGCTAATTTAAATGGTGAAATCAATATGGGTTTAGGCAACAAAGCTAAGGCAATTCAAAGCTGGAAAGTTGGCGCAAAAGCTTTTGACTTCAAATCAATGCTTAACTTAGGTGTTTATGATAACAATAAACAATATCTTGAAAACGCTTATACTGAAGGTTTAACCGATGCAAAAAAATTCTTTGCTTTAACATATTTTAATGACGAGAAAACTTTTAAAAAGATTGCATCAGATCTAAGTCTTTATGATCCATCAGATGCAGCTTTTCTGAATGCATTAAAAATAATGAGCAAAGGAAACGTGGAACAAAATCTCCCTAAGCTGAAGTCTCATCTGGATCTTTGTAAAGCTGATATTAACTGTAAGGCAATAGGGTTTATTTCAAATATTGTTCCGTTAAATACAACCAATAAGAAAATTATTTCAAATATTATCAAGACAAAGGATTCAGATCTTCTTCCTATGTTGATGGGAGGTTTAATTAACCTCGAGGGTGAGATCTTGCTTCAGAGTGGCAATTACTCAAAAGCTGCTGAAAAATTTGTCTCAGCATCTAATATGGGATACTTAAACTCTGAGGTAAATCTTTGCAATTTATATACCTTCACATTACAAAATAATAGAAATGCAATTAAATATTGTGATTCTGCATACAAAAAAGGTTCACGATCACCTCTATTGCTAAATACTCTTGCTTATACGTACATTGAGGGCAAGCAATATCGTAACTCACAAAATTTAACCAAAGCTCGACAACTACTAGAGTCCTCATGCTCTTTGGGATTTGCCACCTCTTGTTGCGTTAGAGCAAAGTACTCTAAAAATAATGGCGATAAAAATATTTTTTTTAAGAAAGCACAAAGTTTAAACTTTAAAGCGTGCGATATTGATTAATGGTTAAATACAACTACTGGATTTTTGTAACTTTTTTTATCATTTCAATCGTTTCTCTTGTTGGAATAAAACTTGAGGCAGCCCAGGCTGAATTAAAGATTCATCATCAAGTTTTAGAATCTAGAAATCTTAAAACCTTCTTTGGAGTGTATGACAAAAACGGCCTTCTAGTTGATGACATAATTCCAGATGATATCTATGTTCAATATGACTCCCATAACGGGAGAGTAGAAAGTTTAAATAAGTTTTCCTCAGAACGTTTTGGCACAGCATATTTATTTATGATTGATATTTCCAAATCCATGTCAAATTTCAATTTTAATCAAATAAAGCAATCAGTTTATGACTGGGCAATAAACTTAAATATTGGCGATAGCGTTGCTATCATGACTTTTGGTGAGACAGTTAATCTTGTGCAAGATTTTACATTTGACAAAACTGCTGTTCAAGAATCCCTTGAATTAGTTCAAAGAACAGACATGCTCACCAAGTACTATGATGCTTTGAGACTTTCAAGTGAGATTATTTCCAGAAACGATACCCGGTTGCCTTTCAGAAGAGTTGTAATAACTTTAACAGATGGGCTAAATGATCTAGAAGAGGGTGCTGTTCAGGAAAACTCGGATCAACTTTATGATCAGATAGAGTCATTACAAGTCCCTTATTACACAATTGGTTTTGCTGAACGAATGACAAGCAAAAAACGTGATGCAATAAATCAAATGAGAACTCTGTCAAATTCTACAGGTGGAATATTTTTTAGTGCTAATGACATAGGTATTCAAGATGCTTTTCTTAAATCTCAAGAATCAATCGATAATGTTTTTTTATTGTCTACTTCTTGCTCAAGATGCTCATATGATAAAGCAGAAATAGTTTTTAATTTAGAGGTGCAACATGATGACAAGTCACTTCAAGCATCAAGATCGATTTATTTGAATTTTGAAGCTCCTCAAAATCAAGCACAGATAAGTAACAAAGTCTCTGCATCTTTCACCAATCGAATATTAGATCATTGGTTTGTATTGCTTTTAATTATTTCAGCCATTTCATTGTTAATGATATTTGTTTATAAACGAAAACAAAATAGCCCAAGCAACCTGAGTTACAACAATTTAAGTTTGGAACCTTTCCCTGAAAATGCTTCGGATAATTACTTAGAGCCTCTAGAACTAAAAGATTTTTCTCTAGAGCTAAAGGTGTTTGGTAATTTCAATCAGGTCTTTGACTGTTCATTTAATTCCAGTTGTTTGATAGGCAGATCAACAAAATCAAATCTTTGCCTTAAAACCTTTACTGATATTTCTGGCTCTCATTGCAAGGTCTATCTCTCAAATAATCAATTTCTTATAGATGACTTAGACTCTACTAATGGTACTTTTTTAAATGGAGCAAAAGTTAGATTGAAGTGTCCTATCTCAACAGGTGATGAATTAACTCTTGGGGCAAATAAATTCAAGATATTTATTAGAGAAAATTAATTATGAAAAATATATATTTTGCACAGGCTCAAGGGTCAAGGAAGGAGCAACAGGATTTTTTTGGCGAGTATGTTTCTGATGATCCTCTATTCCTAAATCATGGAGGTAAATTATCAATTGTTGCCGATGGAATGGGTGGTCTCGAGAAAGGTGCTGATGCTAGCAAGATCGCTGTCCATTCATTCATTAACGCTTATAAAACAAAAAAAATAAATGAGAAAATTTCTGATGCGTTAAAGAGATCTGCAATTTCAGCTAATAAGGCTGTCTACAAATTCTCAACTGATGAGGGGCTATCTGGCAAAACAGGCTCAACATTGGTTGCCTTAGTTCAATGTTCAAACGAGGTGTATTGGTTGTCAGTTGGCGATAGTAGAATTTATCAAATTTCCAACAATAAACTAACGCAGCTATCCAAAGATCATAATTATGAAAACGATCTCATGAAACTTGTAGATAGAGGAGAACTTACCATTGAAGATGTTAAAAATAACTCTCAAAAAGCTGCATTAACAAGTTACATTGGCTCTGAATCTATCGCCAAAATTGATCAGAATATTGAACCAGTAATTCCATTACACAAAGATGTTTTTATGCTGGCAAGTGATGGGCTATATGCTCGCCTTACCGACGAAGAAATGATCTCTATTATTTCAACGAATCATATTAACGAAGCGGCAAAAAAACTAGTGAAACGTAAGCTAGAAAAAAAACTTAAAAATCAAGATAATTTAACTGTGAGCTTGATCTTCCAGATAGAACCTGCCCAAAAAAGTAAAACAAAAAAAATGATAATTATATGGATGATGTTATTTTTGTTACCATTTATTGGGGCTTCCATTCTCTTTGGAGACCCTTTTTTCTATAACAGTATTAAGTCTAAAATTTATGATACAGACTCATTAGAAATGCCCTTGAATCAGACAGAAGAGAGTGATGAGGATCTTAGTGCTCAGAAAGAAGTTTCGTCTGAACAAGATTCATCGGTAAATAAAGTTTCTGAGGTTTTATTAGCCCCCAATCCAAGTCTTGAAGCTAAAGAATCACAAAATGATGCAATTATTAATCAGAATATGGAAGAAAGTGACCTTAGTGATGACAATCAAATCACCAACCAGGAATCTATTGGCTCGGACAATGATTCCTCAGTAAACTCTAAAAATGATAATCTCAAGAAAAGTATAGAACAAGAAAACCAAAACAACATTAGCGGTATAAAAAACTCAACTTCGACCCCAATCAACGAAGAAGAAACGTTAGACTCAGATGAGAATTCAATTGATGATGAGCAGATAACTCAAAAGGAATCATTAAACAATGAAAAAGAGCAATTAAAAATTTCAAATCTCACTCCTCAACAAAATGAACCAAATGATAAAGTGCAGGAAATAACAAACAAACAGGAGTCTCAAAAAGTTTTTGAAGAGGTTGTAAGGGAATGCAAAGAAATAAACACTTCCATGGGTCAAATATCGCAATGCAAAAACATCAGTATTTCAGTCAATCAACCACAAGAGGTAACAAAAAGTTCTTCACCAGAAAAAAAATCATGTCGAAAAGCAGATGAGAAACTTGGCTCACAAAACAGACTTTTACCTCCATGTGACAACGAATTATAAAAGTTATTAATTTGAAATTTTTAATCTTTTACAAATAGGGATATGATAGGTATATGAATATTAATAAAACATTTATAGGATTAGCGTTAAGCTTGTTAGGTTCGGTCTTCATATTGGTCGGAGTTTTGACCCCAAAACCCAGCTTGGAAACAATGCTTTCATCATCTGTTAAGTTGATGTGCGAACATCCAGTCGGTGAAACAAAAAGAACCGTAGATGTTGTTGGATCTGCGTTCTTTATAAACTCAGATACTATCGTAACCAATGAACATGTTTCTCCTATTGGTTCAAGTTGCTCTGTTTTGCATTTAGAAAAGGGTTTAAAAGACGATCCTAGCTTGCTTGACACACGTCAATTATGGACGAGTGAAAATCCTGATATTGCTATTCTACAAGTTCTTACCGAGGAAACTACCAGCTATCCAATAGCTCCATTATACACAGGTCCAATCGTGTCAGGTTCTGCTGTTTTTAGTATTGGCTATCCCAATACTGGTGCAACAGAGATTAGTATTTCTGAATATTTTAAATCAACCGGTGCTGAAAATGAGCTACAAGGAAATATAAATTTATTACAAGCATTTGTAAAGCCACAAGTTTTTAAAGGTGTTGTAAGCAGTGGTTTTATAGTTGAGGGTGTGTCAATGGTTCAAACAGATGCATCATTAAATCCTGGTATTTCAGGCGGCCCATTGTTTTTAGAATCAGGTCAATTAATTGGAGTGAATACATCAATTGATAATCAAGCAACCGATGTGGGCTATTCCATAAATGTTAATGAACTTATTCCAATACTCTCTAAGTTATCCATTGATTTCAATGCTGAGTCTAGGCTTTATAATTACTACAGAAGTCTTAATGGCATTGGCAACGGTTCAGGCGTTTTAATTATTGGTATTTTGCTTTTGGCACTAGGCATTTATTATATTTCCTCAATGTTCTTAACCAGCTCTGGTTCAGCATCTACCGCTCCTTTTCAAGCTGCTCAGCAGCAACCCCAACCAAATATCCAAAGAGCACCCATTACTCCTTCTAAAGAATCAAGACTTATTTTTCAGAATATGAATGTCAATCCACAGGTCTGTAAATTCTCAGGAAAAGTTTTATTGGGCAGGGATCCGGAATCTCAAGTCACGTTCCCATCAAATTGGGGGTATTTAAGCAAATTGCATTGCATGGTTGAATTTGATCCAACCAACAAAACTTTTCTTGTTAAGGACTTGAAGTCCAAAAATGGCACTTTTATTTCAGGAAGCAGACTTGAAGAGGGTGCTACCAAGAGAGTAGCTTCTGGTACTTCGATGTACCTTGGTAAGGAAGAGTGTTCATTTATTTTAGAGTATTCATAGGGAGAAATTATGTCGGTTATTAAGTGCGGAGCATGTGGAAAATTTTTTAATGATGGACAGTATCAGCTTTGCCCACATTGTGGAGCAGACCCTAGGTCTGAATCGTCGATCCATGTTGCGCCCGATGAGTCAGAGGTCACTCAGCCAATCATTGAAAATACAGAAATTAACACTGAAGAAACATCTTTGGGTAAATATGCCCAGCAAGAGTCTAATCCATCTATTCCAGGCATTGACTTTGATGATGATACAACTGTAGCGCTTGATAATGTTGATGAAGATGAAGAGGTGACAGTTGCGTTAGTTTCAAAATCTACTGGTATTGATCCTATATGTGGATGGTTAGTTTGTACAGATGGACCAGATCAAGGAAGAGATTTTAGAATCAAATCTGAAAGAAATTTTGTAGGTAGATCTCCATCTATGGATATCGTTATTTCAGGAGACGAGTCTATATCTCGGGAGAATCACGCTTCGATTACTTATGATCCAAGAACCCATAGTTTTACTTTAAATACAGGTAATGGGAGAGGATTAGTTTATTTAAATCAAAATGTTGTTGATGCGCCTTCATCTCTCAATTCTTATGATTTAATTGAACTTGGTGAAACTAAATTATTATTTGTTCCATTTGCTGGCGATAAATTTTCATGGGATAAATAAAAATCACTAGAATATGCGAATCTTAATTATCTTGATTACCATTTCTTCCTGCTCATCCATAAGCAATATCAATGAATCAATTGCCAACTTAGGAGAGCCTAAAACTAAGTTTATAACCATAGATACTCCTAATTGTTCTAGGGCTACATGTAAGCTTGAAAACGAGGAGGGAGCAGTTTATTTTTTGGAAACTCCAAACACTCTAAATATTCCTCAAACCAAATCTGATTTTTCAGTCACTTGCTTTGTTGAGGAGGTGCAAGAAATGGATACTGTAAATCCATTAACCATTTCTTTAGATAGGAATCTAAGCTATCTAAATCACCCGTTTGAATGTCCTCTTACAGAAAAAGAGGTGATTGTTATGAATAAATTAGAAGAGTCATATTCTGTTTCCTTAGAACCTCAAGAAGATTCTCTTGCAGATAGTAACAATGACGATGAGATGTTCTTGCAAGACATCGAAGAGGAGATTGAAAAAGAACCTGTTTTAAGCGATGCCCAACTTTCAGCTATTATTCAAATTGAAGAACTTTACAGAAATCGTCTCATATCAGAAGAGGTGTATACTAAAGAATTAAAAGCAATTAAAAAGCAGTAGTTATTACTGCAGGGGAAAAAATGGAAATATTCGATAATGCCTTAATTAAGATTTATAACTTTTTTGAAAATTCAATTATGTTTTTAAAAAAGAATATTGGTGAGCAGTTTATATCCTTTGTTTTTGATATATTTGATAGAATTTATGCTGCATCTTTAATCACATCTTCTATTTTATTGGCCTTGGCAAGCTTAGTAGCATATTTTGAATCTGAAGAATCAATGTTGATTTGGCTGACTTTCTTGGGACCAATTATGGTTTTATTGCTTGGTTATTTATCTGAATCTTTTCATGAGGCATGCAAAGATTCTTTGATCTCCAATCCAACATCCATCAGCAACGATGCATATCTCAAATTATCAGGTGTCGTAAACTTCCTATTAGCAGTTTTAACTTTTTTAGCTGGGATATACTTTTTTATAAAAAACCCTTTATTTCTTCCGGCTTACCAAAATTCATTAATAATCTTATTATCATTATATTTACTTGTAAGTACCGCCCCGTATTTTAATCCTAGTTTAATAAACCTCGCCATAGCAAAAAATAGCTCTGCTGGAGATGATGTTATTGGTATAACTTCATTTGCATTAAAATCACTTGTCTTTCAAGAAAGACTATTATCGCGAGCTTTAGTATTAATAGGCGCAATTTATTTAATCTTAAGTGTATTCAATGGAGTTAGTTATTTGGCATTTGGAGTTGGGTTTCTATTTTCTGGCATATTTCTTCCAGTAATAGTGTATCTTTTCTTTATCTTCTTCTTTTTTATTAATTCTATGATTCAAGCTGTTTTGGCAATTCCTAAAATTAATGCTAAGTAACTTATCTATAAAAATACTAATATCAGCACTTTTAATTCAAATAAATTAAATTAATTATTTTTTATAAAAAAGTGTTGACACTATTTACCAAAGGCGTATATTTAATAGACCAACTCGGACCGACTTACAATCAACTGCAGACGGGAGTAAGAGAGAAAGAGGAGGAAGAG
>MDTB01111083.1_pt1 | contig 15598 bp, 14 predicted proteins | sample 811161 | NCBI WGS metagenome assembly MDTB01 (sample SAMN05326650, study PRJNA326480) | marine metagenome | isolation source: seawater | place: Mediterranean Sea | collected 2009 | reverse complement strand
TTCAGAATCCCGAATCAGTTTGGTCAGGGTATCGGGATCGAGGATCGTCAAACACTGGCGGGTGGCTTCAATGAGGCCGCCTTGCTTCAATTGGTTGAGCGTACGTGTGACGCTTTCCCGTGTCGTGTTGGTTCGACTCGCGAGATCGGCATGGGTCGGGGGCGGTGTGATCTCAACTGTGCCGTCCTGTGCAGGATGCATGCTCGCCAGCCGCAGAAGTTCGGCGTGAATCCGGTTGCTGGTATTGAGCGTACTGAACTCGAACACCTTTTCATCAGCGCGGCGTAGACGACCGGTCAATTCGACCAGCAACGCCCGCATTACCTTGGGATGCGAGTCGAGGAACTCATTGAAGACACGTGCCGGTAGGGCCGCCAACAGGCTTTCCTCAAGCGTGACGACAAAACTGGAGCGCGGTTCGCCATCAAGCGCAGAGAGTTCACCAAAGACGTCGCCTTGGACGAGTTCCGCAAAGGTGATCTCTTTGCCCGCATCCGAAAAGGTTTTCGCACTGACCCGGCCGCTGCAGATGAAATACACCTCGTCGCAGGGTGCATCCTGCGCGAGCACTTCGCTTGCTGCCTCATGGCGCGACCAACTGCAGTTTTCAGCGAGTACGGTCAGTTCCTCTTCGGTTAAAGGTGAGAAGATTCGAACCTGTCCCAGGGCGGTGACACTGACTTTGGCTGTCGCTTGTTTTGCCATACTGAAACTCCGAGACGCACCTGAGGATTACCTTAACCGATTATGGCGCTTGGGGCGATAGTTGCCTTGCGCAACTGGATCTGAACCCCGGTTGGTCCGCAAAGCCGCTATGATCCGCTCACATGGAGGCGCAATTACCCTGTCGGATTGTCTGTTTGACCGAGGAAACGACCGAGACGCTTTACCGTATCGGTGAGGCCGATCGGATTGTGGGGATTTCGGGTTTCACGGTCAGGCCGCCACAGGCCCGGAAGGAAAAGCCCCGCGTCAGCGCCTTCACCAGTGCACGCATCGATCGAATTCTTGCGTTGTCACCAGATCTTGTCCTCGGCTTTTCGGACCTGCAGGCCGACATCGCCCAGGAACTGATCCGCGCTGGGGTGAGTGTGATGGTGTTCAACCAACGCTCGGTCAGCGGTATCCTGGACATGATGAAGACCTTGGGCGCAATGGTGGGCGCCAGTGAATCTGCCCAGGTTCTGATTGACGAATGCCGAGTGAATCTCGAGCACGCCCGGGCTCGGGCGCGTACACCGTACCCTCGGGTGTATTTTGAAGAGTGGGATACCCCCCAGATTTCAGCGATCCGCTGGGTTTCCGAACTGATTGAGGCGGCAGGGGGGGAAGATATTTTTCCGGAACTCGCACAGTGCCCGGATGGCAAGAGCCGGATTATCGCGGACCCTGAAGAGGTGGTACGCCGACGTCCCGACATTATTATTGGATCCTGGTGCGGCAAGAAGTTCCGGCCAGAGAAGGTTGCCGCCCGGCCCGGGTGGTCGGCGATCCCCGCAGTGAGAAATAACGCGCTCTATGAAATCAAGTCGGCCGAGATTCTCCAGCCCGGCCCGGCGGCGCTTAGTGACGGACTCTCACGGCTGTGCACCATTATTGATGCCTGGCACGCGGCGCATGACCGGCCTGTGCATGAGTTCGGGCAGGACATCACTGGCTGAACGCTGAGTCGTTCCAGACTTCAAAATCCATCGCGGCCTTGATCAGTGAACGCGTATAGTCGTTTTGGGGAGCCATAAAGACCCGGTCCGCCGCGCCGTGTTCAACTACCCGGCCGGAGCGCATGACGATGATCTCGTCGGCCAGGGCGCGTACCACACGCAGGTCATGACTGATAAAGAGATAGCTCAGTCCATGTGTTTCCTGCAGCCCCAACAACAGGTCAATTATCTGTGATTGCACCGCCCGATCGAGGGCTGAGGTCGGCTCATCCAATACGATCAGCGCGGGTTTCAGGATCAGCGCCCGCGCGAGGGCGATCCGCTGGCGCTGGCCGCCGGAGAACTCGTGCGGGTAGCGCAGCCGCGCATCAGGCTCAAGCCCGACTTCTTCAAGAGTATCGATGACCTGCGATTCTTGCTGTTGCCCGTCAGAAATTCCGTGTGCTGTCAGCCCCTCGGCAATGATGTCGCCGACACTCATTCGCGGGCTGAGGCTGCCATAAGGGTCCTGGAAAACAATCTGCATTTGGCGGCGCAGGTCCTTGAGGGCGTTGCGACGCAGGCCGTCGATGCGCTGATCCTTAAACGAGATCGCCCCGTGACTTTTCGTCAGCCGCAGCAGTGCCAACGCCAGCGTGGTTTTGCCCGAGCCACTCTCGCCCACCACACCCACTGTGCGACCGGGGTGCAGTGTCAGACTGACCCCATCCACGGCTTTGACATGATCGACCGTCCGCCGGAGGATGCCCCGACGAACGCTAAACCAAACCCCAAGTTGATGGGCTTCAAGGAGCGGCTTGCCCGCGGCCTCGGTGACGGTATGTCGGGCTTTGGGCTCAGCTTCGATGAGTGTCCGGGTGTATTGTTCCGAAGGCGCTTCAAAAATCTGAGCCGTGGCGCCCGATTCCACAATCCTTCCGTTTTGCATGACGTAAACTCGGTCTGCGGTTTTTCGTACGACGCCCAGATCATGAGTGATGAGCAGCAGGGCCATGTCGAGGTTTCGGAAAATCTCATCGAGTAGTGCAAGGATTTGCGCCTGTGTGGTGACGTCGACAGCTGTTGTCGGTTCATCGGCAATCAGTAGACGGGGCTGGTTGGCAAGGGCCATGGCGATCATGACACGTTGACGTTGGCCGCCCGAAAGCTGGTGCGGCCAGGATTTCAGTTGGCGCTCGGGGTCGCGGATGCGCACCTGTTGCAGCAGCTGCAGCGCCCGCTGACGGGCATCGCGCTCCTTCATTTTTTTGTGCAGGATCAGCGTCTCACAAATCTGTTTTTCAATGGTGTGCAGGGGATTTAAAGACACCATCGGTTCCTGGAAAATCATCCCAATACGAGCGCCGCGTACCCGCCGCAGCCTGCCCTCGCCTGCCCCCAGAAGCTGTTCCCCCTCGAAGTTGATGCGGCCGCCGGGGTGACTGGCTCGGGGATAGGGCAATAGTCCCAGTATCGATGCCGCAGTGACTGACTTGCCCGACCCGGATTCGCCCACGAGAGCGATGCGTTCGCCGGGTTCAATGGACAACGAGACATCCTGAACGGCATCGATGGGACCTGAGGGCATGGCGAAGCGGACCGACAGGTTGCGAATGTTCAGCAGTGCTTTTGACGGTCGGCGGCTGTCCATCACGAATCCAGCGTTTTGCGAGGGTCGAAGGCGTCGCGAACTGCTTCGCCGACAAAGATCAGCAGGCTCAACATGAGGCCGATCACGAAAAAGCCGGTGAAGCCGAGCCACGGCGCCTGCAGGTTAGCCTTGCCCTGTGCCAGCAGTTCGCCCAGTGATGCGGACCCGGGTGGTAAGCCGATTCCCAGAAAATCCAGGGAGGTCAGCACAGTAACGGAGCCCGCCAGAGTGAAAGGTATAAAGGTGATGGTTGCCACCATTGCGTTGGGCAGCAGGTGGCGGAACATGATGATCGTGTTACTCACCCCCAGCGCTTGGGCGGCCCGAACATACTCGAAGTTGCGCGCGCGCAGAAATTCCGCACGCACCACACCCACAAAGCCCATCCAGGAAAAGAGCAGCAGCAGGCCCAGCAGCCACCAGAAGTTGGGTTCGACCACGCTCGCCAGGATGATCAGCAGGTATAACGTCGGCAACCCCGACCAGACCTCGATAAAGCGTTGGGCCAGAAGATCGGTCCAGCCGCCGAAATAACCCTGCACTGCTCCGGCAGCGACGCCAATCACCGCGCTAATGATGGTTAGGGTAAAGCCGAACAGTACTGAAATCCGAAAGCCGTAGATCGCCCGGGCCAATACATCACGGGCCTGATCGTCGGTACCGAGCCAGTGCTGGCGGTCGGGTGGCGCAGGCGCTGGAACGGGAAGGTCCCAGGCCACTGTCTGGTGGTGATAGCGGATCGGCGGCCACAGCATCCAGCCTTCGATATCAATGAGTTCTGCCAGGAAGGGGTCGCGGTAATCCGCTTCGGTGAGAAAGTCGCCGCCAAACGTTGTTTCGGGGTAGGCCTTGAAAATCGGCATGTAGACCTCGCCGCGGTATACCACGACAAAGGGTTTGTCGTTAGCAACAAATTCGGCAAAGAGTGACACAGTAAAAAGGATCAGAAAAACCCACATCGACCACCAGCCACGCCGGTTTGCCCGAAAGTTATGTAGGCGCCGCCGGGTCAGGGGACTGAGTCCTTGGTTGCCCATCTAGGTCTCCCTGCTTTCAAAATCGATCCGTGGATCGACGAGGGTGTAGGTGAGATCTCCCAGCAGGCTCATCAAGAGGCCGAGCAGTGAGAAGAAAAACAGCGTACCAAACATCACGGGATAATCCCGGGCAAAGGCCGCCTCGAAGCCGAGCAGGCCAAGCCCGTCCAAAGAAAAAATGATTTCAATGAGCAGTGAGCCGGTGAAGAGAATGCCGATGAAGGCGCTGGGAAATCCGGCAATGACGATCAGCATCGCATTGCGAAAAACATGGCCATACACCACCCGGCGCTCGCTTAAGCCCTTCGCTCGAGCGGTCAGTACATATTGCTGGTTGATCTGGTCAAGAAAGGAGTTCTTGGTCAGCATCGTGAGTGTGGCAAAGCCGCCGATCGTCATCGCCAACACCGGCAGGGTGATATGCCAGAAGTAATCCAGGATGCGCGACGGCCAGGACAGCGTTTCCCAGTTCTCTGAAGTCAGCCCGGCAAGGGGAAACCAGTCGAGGTAACTGCCTCCGGCAAAGGTCACCAGCAGGAAGACGGCAAAGAGAAAACTCGGGATGGCGGTACCGATTACCACCAGTACACTCGTCCAGACGTCGAAACGGCTGCCGTCACGGACTGCCTTGGCGATACCCAGGGGAATCGATATGAGGTACACCAGCAGCGTTGTCCAGATGCCAAGAGAGATAGATACCGGCATCTTGTCCAGCACCAGGTCTACCACCGAGCGGTCGCGATAAAAGCTTTCACCGAAGTCGAGCATCAGGTACTGCTTCATCATTGTGAGGAAGCGTATATGCAGCGGCTTGTCAAAACCAAAGCGCGCCTCAAGTTCGGCAATGAAATCCGGATCAAGCCCCTGAGCGCCGCGATATTTCCCGCTGAAGGCATCGCTGCTGCGGGTGTTCGAAAGGGTTTCGGTTGTGCCGGTGCGCGTAACCCGTTCGGTGATGTCCGCACCCACCCCGGTGAGTTGGGAAATGATTTGCTCGACCGGCCCGCCGGGCGCGACCTGGATAATCAAAAAGTTGATCACCATTATCGCGAACAGGGTGGGGATAATCAGTAACAGTCTGCGGACGATGTAGGCGGTCATGATCGTACTAAAGTGGGGCTTACTGGCGGTTTTTTTCCAGCGCGGCAGCGCGATCGTCATCAAACCACCAGCGGTCGGTCATGACGCCGGTGCGCACCGGTGCCTCGGGGATGCCGAATTTGTCCCAGTAAAGTACCCGCTCGGCCCGGATATGCCAGTGGGGAACCACATAGTGACCCGACCGCAGCACCCGGTCGAGCGCCCGCGTTCTCTGGTTGAGTTGTTCGCGCGACTCGGAGCGCAGCATCAACTCGATCAGTTCGTCCACCACCGGATCACGGACACCGGCGAGATTGCGGCTGCCCGCCGAGTCCGCAGCGGCTTGGCTCCAGTATTCATACTGTTCGTTGCCGGGTGTTTGGCTCTGACCCCAGACCCACACTATCATGTCAAAGTCTAATTGGCGAAAGCGGTTGATATACTGGTTTTCATCCACCAGACGCACCTTGGCCTGGATTCCCAGCCGTTTCAGATTCCGGACGTAAGGCAGCACGATGCGCTCAAATGCCGGACTCACCAGTAGAATTTCAAAGCGGAAAGGCTCGCCCGTTGCAGCGTTCACGAGATGCAGATCCTGAACGACCCAGCCCGCGTCCTTGAGAAGTGTCTTGGCGCGGCGCAAGTTGTCGCGCGGCCATCCCTTACCGTCTGTGATGGGCGGCGTATAGACCTCACCGAAAACTGCCTCCAGCACTTGTCCGCGAAACGGTTCCAGTACGGCGAGTTCCTCGCCCTGGGGCTTGCCGCGGGCGGCAAGGTCTGAATTGGAGAAATAACTGGTGGTCCGGGTGTACTGGCCATTAAAAAGGTTGCGGTTGGTCCACTCAAAATCAAAGGCGAGTGCAACCGCTTCGCGCGCCCGCCGGTCAGAAAACTGCTCACGGCGCGAATTCATGACAAAGGCCTGCATGCCAGTGGGCATCCGGTGTTCGGCCAGTTCCTTTTTCAGCCAGCCTTTGTCCACAACGGCAACGTTGTAATCTTCTGCCCAGGCTTTCGCCTGATTCTCTAACCGAAAATCAATGTCACCGGCCTTGAGCGCCAGGCGGATCGGGGTGGCGTCGCGAAAAAAAACAGTCCGGATGGCGCCAAAGTTGTTAAGCCCCTGCCGTACTGCAAGATCTTTCCCCCAGTAGTTATCGACCCGTTGGCGCACCGTGAACCGGCCCGCCTCAAAATCAGCGATCTGGTAAGGCCCACTGCCAAGCGGCGGATCCAACGTCGTAGAACCAAAATCCCGGGTGGCCCAGTAGTGTTTGGGTAGGATGGGCAGTTGGCCCACAATCAGTGGCAGTTCGCGGTTGTTGGATTCGCTGAAAGTAAAACGTACCCGTGTGGCATCCAGTGCTTCGACCGAATCGACCGCGCCATAATAGAAGCGGTACTGTGGCTTACCCTGGCTGACGAGGGTTTCAAAGGACCAGACCACATCCTCGGCCGTAATCTGCTGGCCATCGTGCCACCGCGCCTGGGGACGAATATGAAAGATGACCCAGGCCCGGTCACGCGGCCACTCAATGGTTTCGGCAATCAGGCCGTAGCCGGTAAAGGGCTCGTCCGCGCTGGTGATGAGGAGCGTTTCTACCGCGCCGGTGCCGACCGCGTTACCCTTGGGGATGAACGGGTGAAAACTGTCAAAACTGCCTTGGGCCGCAAGCCGTAGACTTCCACCTTTGGGCGCATCGGGATTGACGTAATCAAAATGACGAAAGTCGGCGGGGTAACGGGGCGTCTCCGAGTCAAACATGGAGATAGCATGGGCGCGCAGCACATCGGCCGCCAGCGCGGCGAGGGGGCTCATGACGAGCCATATAAAAAGAAGCCAGCGCATGATCATGTCATTATATCTTCCGGAATCGTTTGACCCGACTAACGCTTGACCCGATGGCTTTGAAAAATCTGTCGACAGGTCGCTTTGGAAAAGCGCCAGTTATAACCCCGCCCTTCGGGCGGTCTGTGCTGCGTTGGTACCGGATGCACGGCCGCCACGACCTGCCTTGGCAGGTCAAAGGCGATTCTTACCGGGTGTGGGTCTCAGAAATCATGCTGCAGCAGACCCAGGTTGCCACCGTGATTCCGTTTTACGAGCGGTTTGTCCGGCGCTTTCCCGATGTCGGCAGTCTCGCTCGTGCGAAGACCGATACGGTATTGGGCTACTGGACCGGGCTTGGCTACTACGCGCGAGCCCGCAACTTGCATCGTGCGGCGCAAATCATCCTGCGTGAGCACGACGGGGTATTTCCAGACCAGCTGGAAAGCGTCATGGCATTGCCCGGGATTGGCCGATCCACTGCGGGTGCCATATTGAGCTTGGCCAGAGACCAACGCCACCCAATTCTTGATGGCAATGTCCGCCGGGTCCTGGCGCGGTATTTCGCCGTCTCAGGGGACCTCTCCCGCCGGGAGGTCGAGGCAGAATTGTGGCAGCACGCTGAAGCCGTCCTGCCCAAAAGCTTAGCACTGGCCGCGCCGTTCAATCAGGCGATGATGGATCTTGGCGCACTGTTATGTAAACGCACTCGGCCACAATGTGCCGTATGCCCCTTGGCGTCTGGTTGTCGAGCGCATGCACTTGAGACTCCGGAAGCGTTCCCTCGGCGTCGTCAGAAAAGCGCCAGGCCGACGCGCGAGGTCACCGTGCTGATTCTGATCGACCCACAGGGCCGTGTGCTGCTTGAGCGTCGGCCTGACGTGGGAATCTGGGGTGGGCTATGGAGCTTCCCGGAATGTCCGGCCGGACAGACCCTCGAGCGCTGGTGCCAGCAGACCCTCAACATCCGGGTGGGAAAATCCCCGGGATTACCCGTCATTCATCATGGCTTCACGCATTTTGTTCTTAAGATCTGTCCACAACTGGTGCGGGTGACTGCGCCGGCGTCCGCTAAAATCGAGGGTGAGGGCCGGGTGTGGATTCACCCCGGCGCGCCCGGAAGACGCGGACTCGCCGCGCCGGTAAAGAAACTTTTGGAACAACTGGATAAGGGATATGAGTGAGAAGATTCAATGTGTGGTGCTCAATCGTTTGGCCGAGCCGCTGGATACAGCTCCCTGGCCCGGGGCACTAGGTCAGCGCATCCTGGGCGAGGTCTCGCGCGAAGGTTGGCAGCAGTGGCTGTCGCGTCAGACCATGCTGATCAACGAACAGCGGCTGAGCCCGATCAACCCGGAACACCGCGCGTATCTTGAGGCGCAGATGACGGCATTTCTCTTTGGCGACGGCGGAGATGAGCCCGAGGGCTGGGTAGCGCCGAAAGAGGGGTGAAGAATGGGGTATCGACGGCAAAGTTGCTATACTCGGGTGCTTTACTGACGCACTCTCCGACTTACTGCCCCGGTTGATCTAAAGACAATACCATTCGACCGCGCCAGCACGGTTTGGGGTCCGGCATCACCCGAACCCGCGATCGCGCTGTGTCGTCAAAAAAGGCGCCCCGAAGAGGTGGTACACCCTTAGGGCGTCCAAAAGCACAATAATCAGTGGCACCGTAATCGAACCTTTAGATCAGACCGTTAGTTGATGGAATGATGACAAAGGAGTCAACATGACCGACGCCAAAGCCCATAGCGCTTATGGCCTTGAAAACCATGGCCTTCGCAAGCCGAAAGCTGTCCATTGGAACCTAACCCAAGCTGCGCTCATCGAGCACGCTATCTACAAAGGTGAGGGCTCGCTGACCCGGTTTGGGCCGTTGGCGGTCAATACCGGCCAGCACACCGGCCGATCAGCCAATGACAAGTTTGTGGTGCGGGACGAGAGCACTGAAAACGAGATCTGGTGGGGTAAAGTCAACGTGCCCTATAGCCCCGAGCACTTTGATGCCCTTTTTGCCCGGATGATGGATTACCTCGAAGGCAGAGAATGGTATGTTCAGGACTGTTTCGCCGGGGCTGATCCTGATCGGCGTTTGCCCGTCCGAATCATTAACGAACTTGCCTGGCACAGCGCTTTTGCCCGCAACATGTTTATCGTTGGAACCGAGGAGGAGCAGGCCAGCCATGAACCTGGCTTCACCGTGATCAACGCGCCGGGTTTTACTGCGGACCCGCAGGTTGACGGCACCCATTCACCTACCTTCATTGTTGTCAATTTTTCCCGGAAGCTCGTCATCATCGGCGGCACCAGTTATGCGGGTGAGACCAAGAAGTCCATCTTCAGCGTCATGAACTATTTGCTGCCTCGTCAGGGCGTGTTGTCGATGCACGCTTCAGCCAATATTGGCAATGACGGCAGCACTGCGGTTTTCTTCGGATTGTCTGGTACTGGCAAGACAACGCTTTCGGCGGACGCATCGCGGACTCTGATTGGTGACGACGAGCATGGTTGGAGTGAAAACGGCATCTTCAACTTCGAGGGGGGTTGTTATGCTAAGGTGATTAAACTTTCTGCGGAACAGGAGCCAGAAATTTTCCAGACGACACGTACCTTCGGCACCATTCTGGAGAATGTGGTCCTAGACGAGTCGGCCCGTACGATCGATCTTGATGACGGGTCGTTGACGGAAAATACCCGGGCGTCCTACCCGATTTCCCAGATCCCTAACGCCTCCATGACTGGTCGGGGCGGCCAGCCAAAGAATATAGTTTTTCTTACCTGTGACGCCTTCGGTGTTTTGCCGCCGGTAGCGAAACTATCGCCGGCACAGGCCATGTATCATTTCATTAACGGCTATACCGCGAAAGTCGCCGGTACAGAAAAAGGGGTCACCGAGCCCTCGCCGACCTTTAGCCCATGTTTTGGAGGCCCTTTTCTTCCCCTGCATCCGCGCCAGTATGCGGAACTTCTTGGCAAAAATATTGAAACCCATGCTGTTAAGGTTTGGTTCATCAATACCGGCTGGACCGGGGGTGCATACGGGACAGGCGAGCGGATGGCCATCAATCACACCCGGGCGATCGTGAATGCCGCGCTCGACGGCCAACTCGATGAGGTGGCGACTGCGACTGATCCGTTTTTCGGGCTTGAGGTTCCCCTCGAATGTCCCGGGGTTCCGGCTGACGTGTTGAATCCGCGAAACACATGGGCGGACGCTGATGCGTACGATGTCCAAGCCAGAAAGCTTGCCGGGCTTTTTCAGGAGAACTTTGCCAAGTACGCGGATGACGTACCGGATGCTGTGAAGGCCGCCGGGCCGCCAGCGGCCTGAGTACCATGACGGTCGGTGTGGGCAGGGCAATCCCTGCAGTGTGGTAAGGCTGCCCATGCGGCGGGCACTTCTGTGATTCAAGCACTTCCGGTATCTCTGGCCGAGCGCTTATGGGCGCGCGACGCCACGCTCTGGCCGGGCGAGGAAATAGCTCAGACGGCAATCCATGATCGTCTGGGCTGGCTGGACAGCCCGCGTTGGCTCGTTGGCCATCAGGCATCGTTGACTGATTGGGCAAGCGAGATCCGTGGTCGCGGTTTCAGTCAGGTGGTACTGATTGGTATGGGTGGCTCTAGTCTTGCCGCCGAAGTACTGGCCGAAATTTTCGGCCCGTCTGGGGACGGATTGTCGCTGACCATCCTGGACAACACCCACCCCGACGCGATAACGGAAGCGCTGGAAAACAGGGCATGGTCACGGATTCTCTTTATTTTCTCGTCCAAGTCTGGGACCACCATTGAGGTTCAGACGTTGTGTGCCTGGGTGCTCGATAACCTGGAAGAGCAGGGAGTGGCCGAACCCGGTTCACAGTGCATCGCGATCACCGACACGGGCAGTCCCCTTGCGCGTCTCGCCGAGCAGCGGCATTTTCTGGATTGTCTTGAAACTCCAAGCGATGTCGGCGGACGTTTCTCTGCGCTGACGGCTTTTGCCATGGCGCCGGGGGCGTTGCTTGGCATTGATCTTCAGACGATGGCGCAAAGTGCCAGGGACATGGCCGAGCATTGCAGCGCACAGGACGGTGGCGTGAATCCCGGTCTTTCGCTCGGGATCTGGCTTGCAGAGCAATATCTCGCCGGTCGGGACTGTCTACAGCTTTGCATTGATGAGCAATACAGGGCTTTCGGGGTATGGCTTGAGCAGCTGATTGCAGAAAGCACCGGCAAAGAAGGTAAAGGTATCCTGCCGTTGGAGGACGCGGTTTCGGCGGCCCCGGAATCACGAGTCATGAAGGTGGTTCTTGGCGCCAAGAGTAATGCCTCTTTCTGGCAGCAGCATCCGGAGACGGACGGAACGACTGTCCCTTCGCGGCGGATCAGTCTTGAGGCTAACACTGATCTTGGCGGGGAGTTCTTCCGCTGGTGTTTTGCGGTGGCGATCGCTGGGTCCATCATGCAGCTGAATCCGTTTGACGAACCGGATGTGGCCGCAACTAAAGCGACCACCCGTCTATTGCTCGATGGAGAAGGCTTGCCCGGGTCCTATGTGTCGCTGACACCGGAAGAACTCGGCGCTTGTCTAGCGTCGGCAAATGACGGGACTTATCTCGCCATCCTGACGTACCTGCCGGCTGAACCGGCTTTGTTCGATGTGCTTGAAGACTTTGCCGAGAGTGTGCGCGAGTGCTTTGGATTGCCCGTGACCATCAACAGTGGTCCGCGATATCTCCATTCCACTGGCCAACTCCACAAAGGCGGCCCCTCATCGGGGATGTTCCTTTTTGTCCGGTCAGTGCCGGAACGTGATCTTGATATCTTCGACGAAGACTTCGGGTTTGCGCACCTTAACCACTCACAGGCCGAGGGAGACCGCGCCGTCTTGGTGGAGCGAGGTCGGTCCGTGAGTCGCATCGAGTTGGTCGGCCCGACCATGTCGTGCGTCGCCCAGTTGCGCGGTGCTCTTGCGCCGATGCTGCGAGCATGAAAACGCTGCGCGCGATTTCTTTTGACCTGGACGACACGCTGTGGGCAATTTGGCCGGTCATCGACAGAGCAGAGGCGATACTTCACGAATACATCCGTGAAACCTTTCCACGTATCGGTGAATCCCACGATGTCGGTGACCTGCGTCTTCAGCGTAACGAGATTCACCAGCAGCGACCGGATCTGGCACACGATCTGACAGAGTTGCGACGGGTGTCCTTTGCGTCTCTGCTGCAACGTTATGGCTACGATCCCGAAGCGTCTCACGATTTGATTGTACGTTTCCTCGATCTTCGCCACGACGTGACGTTTTACCCGGACGTTATCCCGGCACTTTCCTGGTTGAGCGAACGGTTTACGCTGATCGCGGTATCCAATGGCAATGCGGATATCTCCCGTCTTGGTATTGCGAGATTTTTTCAGGGCCAGATCAGCGCCCGGGCGGCGGGGGTTAAAAAGCCTGACCCCGTGATTTTCGGCAAGGCTTGTGAACTCCTTGCCGCAAAGCCCTCCGAGGTGCTGCATGTGGGAGACCATCCCGTGGAAGACGTCATCGGCGCCCAACAGGCGGGACTGAAGGGGGCCTGGGTAAACCGCAACGGCGAGACATGGTCGCATCAGATCACCCCCCATGCCGTGGTAGAAGATCTGGCACAGCTTGTAGATCTTCTCGAGCAGACGGAATAGTTCGCTAGCAGGAGAGCAAGACCCCGTGGAGCGAAACGTAGATGTTGCGATCATCGGCGCCGGCACTGCCGGACTCGCTGCCGTGAGCCAGGTCCGCCAGGCGAAAAAGACCTTTGTTTTGATCAATGGCGGTGAACTCGGCACCACTTGCGCCCGGGTCGGCTGCATGCCTTCCAAGGCGCTGATCCAGGTAGGACACGATCTGCATCGGCGGGAACTTTTTGGCCGCGAAGGGATCGAAGGTGGTGAGGGACTGTCTGCCAACCTGCCTGACATCCTCGAACACGTCCGGGATCTGCGCGACATTCTGGTGGACCGGGTGCTGGGTAACAGCACTGACCAGATGGAAGAAGAATTTCTAGACGGCTACGCGCGTTTTATTGCGCCGGGCGTTTTGCAGGCAGGAGACGATGTTATTCAGGCCAAGAGCGTCATCATTGCCTGTGGTACTCGTCCGATGGTGCCCCCCGCCTGGGTGGATTTTGGGGATCGCATCCTCACCAGCGATACCCTGTTTGAGCAGGAAGATCTGCCGCAGGCGGTCGCGGTTGTCGGTCTTGGCATCATCGGCCTGGAACTGGGCCAGGCACTTGCACAACTTGGAATATCGGTGACCGGCTTTGATCAGCAGGAGAACATCGCCGGGCTTGCTGATCCGAGTGCCCGGCAAAGCGCAATTGAAGTGATGTCCCGCGCCTTTCCCCTCTGGCTCGGGCATGCAGCCGAACTGCAGGAGGAAGAGGGTCGTATCCGCGTTAGTGCCGGGGAGCAGTCGGTGGTGGTCGACAAAGTGCTGGCCGCGATGGGTCGGCAAACCAATCTTGACTGGTTGTCCGTTGAAAACGCAGGCGTTGAGCTTGATGAGCACGGCACGCCGGTTTTTGATTCAACGACCATGCGTTGTGGTGAGACCCGTGTATTTATCGCAGGAGACATCACCGGCACCGATCAGGTACTGCATGAGGCAGCTACCGAGGGCCGTATCGCAGGCTATAACGCAGCCCGCGGCGAGAGCACCGCTTTTACCCGGAAAACCTCACTGGCAATCACTTTCACCTCACCGAATATCTGTTCGGTTGGAGCGGCGTTTGACGATCTTAATCCTGAAGAGATTGAGACGGGGGAGATGCGCCTGGGTCCGGTAGGACGCGCACTCCTGATGGGTGCTAACCGGGGCATTATTCGCCTTTATGCACAGAAGAAAAGCGGGGTGCTTCTGGGTGCGACCGTGATTGCGGAACGGGGAGAGCATCTGGCGCATCTGCTGGCGTGGGCCATCGATGATCAGATGACTGTATTGCAGTTGCTACGAAAACCCTTTTATCACCCGACCATGGAAGAGGCAGTACAGGGCGCGCTTCGAGACCTTTTGCAGAAACTGAAACTGCCAACGACTCCGCCGGATGCACCACCGGAGCTTGAAGCGCTAGACTGAACTTTTGCGCCGCATCCTAGCGACGTATCGGAGTGACTGTATCTACAAACGGTGGAAAGTGATTATTGGGCCTGTCTGAAAAATACCGTCGCAACGACTGGACCACCACCGGAAAGGCCATCTCGGACCAGGGAATCTGGTTTTCGTCAAAAAGTGCGGTTTCAAGACTTTCGATGCCGGGCGCGAATGCACCGTCACACAACCGGGCGCGGAAAATCATGTACACCTGGCTTACATGGGGAATATTGAACACTGCGTAGAGCCCGCTGATCTCCACCTGGGCGCAGGCTTCTTCCAGAGTTTCCCGCGCGGCGGCTTGCTCGATGGTTTCACCGTTTTCCATGAATCCTGCAGGGATGGTCCATAATCCATGGCGCGGTTCAATAGCGCGCCGACAGAGCAGAATCCGTCCTTCCCATTCCGGAATGCAGCCGGCCACAATCTTGGGGTTCTGATAGTGGATCTGCCCGCAAAGATCACAGACATACCGTTCCCTATTATCCCCTTGTGGCACTCGGAGACTGACCGGGGCGGCGCACTGGCTGCAATATTTCATACTTGGGTGGTCTGATGGTGTATAAGCACTATAGCACCGCCGGCGTGGCGTTGGGGTTGCCCTGGCCGACGATGGCGCTCGGAAAACAGGTATTGAAAGTATGTTTGCTGAGCGTAGAGAATACGATCTCTTTTGAATCGATCCTAATGGAAGTGATGCATGTCTGAAACCGATAAGGTTGTTCAACACAATGTCTTTGGCGAGCCGCTGGAGTTGTGCTCAGAAAAGCCCCTCACCGGCTGGTTTAGGGATGGCTGCTGCAATACTAATGATGCGGATGCAGGCGCGCACACGGTGTGCGCCAAAGTGACCGATGATTTTTTGCAGTGGCTGAAGGCAGACGGTAACGATCTCATCACGCCACATCCTGAGTTTGGTTTTTCAGGACTAAAAGACGGTGACTGCTGGTGCGTGTGCGCGGGCTCCTATGCTCGAGCGCTGGAGGCAGGTGTTGCCTGCAAGCTCTATCTCTCACGGACTCACATTCGTACGCTTGAGCTTATCCCGATCGAAAAACTCAAGCCTCACGCGCTCGATCTGTCCTGATTCTTGCGCAATCGGGATGCTCCGCGCTTGACGAAACCCGGTGGGTGATTTGTAATCTCCCCCGCTTGTGGTTCCTCTCAAAGGCCAGGTAGCTCAGTTGGTAGAGCAGTGGACTGAAAATCCTCGTGTCGGTGGTTCGATTCCGCCCCTGGCCACCA
>MDTB01242199.1_pt1 | contig 15600 bp, 13 predicted proteins | sample 811161 | NCBI WGS metagenome assembly MDTB01 (sample SAMN05326650, study PRJNA326480) | marine metagenome | isolation source: seawater | place: Mediterranean Sea | collected 2009 | reverse complement strand
TTAAAGAGCCATACACTTCATCTGTTGAAACTTGGATGAAACGAAAGTTATTAGGTAAATCGCCTTTTTTGATCAAATCATTACAACAAGCTAGAAGATTATTTGTTCCTTTTATATTTGTATCCACAAATAGATTTGATGAATGAATTGATTTATCGACATGTGATTCTGCAGCAAAATTAACAATAGCATCAAACTTATATTTTTTAATACATTCGCTTACATCATTACTTAAAATATCACATTCAATAAATTTAAATTTATCAGATTTAATATTGATTACTTCATGATTGAGGTATTTTGATAGGGAAAGATTATCAATGCTTACTATGTCATAGTCAGTCTTTAACATCATCTTGATAAAATTGAATGCTATAAACCCGTTACCACCTGTTATTAAAAGTTTCTTCATAAGTTAGGTTTTTAGATTATTTTCGTCAACTTTATCGATGTTATTATTTATTTTTAAATTTACTACTAAATATAATAGCACAATAAAAAATGTAATAGCTTGATTATGAGCAAACTGGCTTTGTGTTAACTGAGAAGAAACTAACATGATCATAATTATAAATCCCAGTGGTCTAAATTGGGGTTGGTGTGATTTCAACATGAATAAGTATATAGATATTAATAAAATCAACGTCGGGGTTCCAAATTTCACTGCAATATCTAAAAAATCGTTGTGTAAGTGATCTCTCGGTATGATTGAATGAATATCATTGCTGTTTAAGTAATTAGACATTCTTGGTTCTAAATTTTGTGGGCCAATACCTGACAGGAAATTATTATTCAACTCATCAAATCCGTAGTATAGATAAAACAGTCGCTCACGAAGAGACCTGTGTGGAATTGTAATTGGATTATTGAAATCGATATCTTGAAGATTTTCAAATCTTTCGTAAACTGGATTTGGGATGTATATAAATGATGCCAGCATGAAAGATAAAATTATAAGAACTGATGTTTTTTTTAGTGTAAAAAATATGAAAACCATTGATAGTAAAATGCCAATAATTGGACCTCTAGTCTCAGTGAAAATGTAGATTAACAAAAATATCAAAGCACATATGATTAACGTTATGTCTTTTTTACTATTTTTTGATTCAAAAAAAAAATACAGACTTGCTATAAACATAAGCGCACACAAATTAGCATAAGTTATAGCACTGGAGGAGGTCCCAGAATAACGTAAAGATGAATCATGACAGTAAATTAAGATAAAGTGTGCAAGGGCAAAAAGCGTACTTATTTTAATTACAGTCCCGATAGTTTTATAATTAACTCCAATACTCAGTATAGGTAAAAGTAAGAGAAATCTATAATAATTATCGAGTTCATGAACTGGAGACTGATGAAAGAAAGCAATAATTGTTATATAAACTGTAAAAATAACTACGGAGATAATCAGGTGCTTATTTCTGGCTAATTTAGTCAGAATAGATTTATAATCTATCAAACAAAGTAACAAACACAGTAGTAAAAAGATATTACTGATATGTCTGTCAAAAAAATTAAATAGTATGTATAAAGCTAATAAGCTTAGTTTGATACTATCGAATGTTACTTTTTTTTTTAAATTAATAAACATAATTGTAATTCAACATAAGTAAGTATTAATTGTACATATAGTGTATGTTGTAAATTAATACTATTATCAAATATTTATATTTAGTTATCCATGGTTGTATCAGTTTATTGTTATGATTCTATTAGTATATACATATTGAAAAGTAAAATTTATACTTCGATAACATGTAAACACTTAATAGTTGAATACTTGTAAGCAAATTTAATATAAAATTAAACTGACTACACTTATTGTTTACAAATCTTATGTTAAAAGTAGCTATAATCCTATGTACATACAATCCATCGCTCAACTTTTTAAAAGCACAGCTCAAGTCTATAGATAATCAATCTTTTACAGATTTTCATCTTTATGTTAACGATGATTGCAGTACACCGAGTTCATTTAAAGTCATAGAAGACTGCTTGAGAAGTATAATTAAAAGTAATTATACTTTATCAAAAAATCGAGAGAACTTGGGCTTTGCGCAGAATTTTATTCAAACGCTTAATAAAATTCCAAATTATGATTATTATTGTTTCAGCGACCAAGATGACGATTGGCATAAAAATAAATTATCGAGAGCTATAAAAAAACTCAATAATTATGACCTATATTGTTCCTCAACTTTACTCAGTGACAAGTCAAATCATATACGTGGTCTCAATAAGTTAAACGTAAAACCTTCCTTTAAGCATTCCCTTGTTCAGTCTATTGCAGGTGGCAATACTTATATGTTTAATCACAACGTTAGGTTATTAATGAAAATTATCAATCCTAAGTTTACTGTACCATCGCATGATTGGCTCATATACCAAATAGCAACAAGCTGTGGGAAAAGCGTTTATTATGACAGCAAACCATTTATTAATTATAGATTGCATAACAAAAATACTATCGGTACTTCATTTTCTTTTCTTGCAAAACTTACAAGATTTCGTGCTCTACTTTCAGGGCAATTTAGATTATGGAATAACAAAAACCTTATTGCGCTCAAAGTGTTTGAATCACAGATGACGAAAGAGAATAAAATGATTTTTAATATTTATTCATTAAAAAGAAATGGCACGATATTTGATAGGCTCTCACTTTTATTCATTCATGGTATTAAAAGGTCAAGCTTCTACCAAAATATTTTACTCTTGTTAGCTCTCTTGCTAAAAAAAATGTAATTATGCACCTAAAACATTATTTTTCAGATGAAGCACAGAAAAAAATATACGACTGATGTCTATTTATATTACTATTGTGAACATGAATCATCTTGATATACGAATAGTTTTATTTAAAAATACTCTTTAATCAAAAATGAATATTTCTACATCAAAAAAACCTGCTCGAATACAAAGAGATATTAAATCACTTATATATGATGCTCTAAAACGATATGATCTTTGGTTTTTCTTATCCAAGCAGGAGATAGTCATGAGATATCGTAGATCAATTATAGGGCCTTTCTGGATTAGTATCAGTATGTCGTTATTTATAATAACTATTGGATTTCTATTTAGTAATCTTTTCAAGGTGGACATAGAGTCATATCTTCCCCATCTTGCAGTAAGTTATGTTGTCTGGTGGCTTATATCATCATCATTAAATGAGGCGCCAACAATATACATTCAGTCCGCGCAATTAATGCAAGAGATTAAAATTAACCCTCTCATTTTTGTATTTAAGAGCATATTAAAAAATCTATTAATATTCTTTCATCATTTAATAATTATAGTCATGATTTATCTATATTTTGATATTAATCCAGGGATAAATTTTGTCTTAGGAATATTAGGCCTTCTCGTAGTATTACTAAATTTATATTTTGCAAGCATTATTATTGCTATTGTTGGAGCTAGGTATCGGGACGTTGCGCCAATGCTTCAGTCTATTGTCCAAATATCTTTTTTCATAACACCGATAACATGGATGCCAAAGCTTCTTGATAGTGATAGTATTTTCTTAGTATTGAACCCCTTTGCACATTTTCTAGAAATCACACGCGCTCCTTTTTTAGGCATGGAATCCGAGCCTACATCTTGGGTGGCCTCTATATTGATACTTTTAATATTATATTTGACATCTTCTAGGCTTCATATTGCAAAACAACACAGGATAATTTACTGGATATAAAATTGTTTTATTTAAATGCAAATAACATCTCTCTTTCTTATCCAGTATTTGGGGCAACTACTATGTCTATGAGAAAAGATTTTATCCGGATATCTACAGGTGCTAAAATTGATAACGCTGAAAAAGTACCGATTATAAAAGCTCTAAAGAATATAAACTTTTCTCTGAATGATGGTGATAGGCTTGGTCTGATTGGACATAACGGTGCTGGCAAATCTACTTTATTGAAGGTTCTTGCTGGCATTTATCAACCCGAGCGAGGTGCGATAGATTTCAATGGTAAAATAGTTTCTACATTAAATATTAATCTAGGTATGAACTTAGAGGCTACTGGAATTGAAAATATAATAAGCCGATGCTTATTTTATAATCTGACAAGTGAAGAAATAGATGGCTGTATAAATGATATTATAGAATTTACTGACCTCGGTAACTATATATATATGCCAATTAGAACTCTCTCTACTGGAATGAAATTAAGAATAGCATTTGCTACAGTAACATCTATTAAGTCTGATATTATTTTGATGGATGAGGTAATAGGAGCTGGTGATACTAAATTTTTAAAAAAAATTCATGAAAGATTAAATAAATTTATAAACCGTAGCAGAATATTAGTACTAGCTTCACACAATATGAATATGATAAAAAAATTCTGTAACAAAGCTCTAATATTGAGTCATGGCGAGTTAAAATATTTTGGCTCAGTTCAGGAGGCTATAGATATTTACGAAAGTAAATAATTCAAATTAATTATGGAAAAACACTCAAAGATTTTAATCACCGGTGCAAATGGACTAGTAGGTTCTGCATTAAATGAAAAACTAAAAGCGCTTGGGTATTCTAATATTATAGCGATAGGGAGAAATGAATGTGATCTAATGAACTTTGAGCAGACAAAGGAATATTTTTCAAATTCTAAACCAGACTATGTGTTTCATGCAGCAGCTAGAGTATATGGAATATTGGGTAATATGGAAAACAAAGGTTTATCTTTTTATGAAAACATTACGATTAATACTAATGTCATTGAAGCCTCAAGGCTAGCAGATATAAAAAAAATTACGGTTATGGGTACCGGAGCAGTATACCCCTTTCCTCCAAAGACTCTTCCTCTTAAGGAAAATGAAATATTTGATGGGAACCCTCACCCCTCTGAAGATTCATATGCCAATGCCAAAAGAGCAATGCTTGCAATGTTAAATGCATATAAGGAAAGCTACAACATGGAATGGGCATATATAGTGTCTTGTAATTTATTTGGCCCAAGAGATAAATTTGATATTGAGTACGGACATGTTGTCCCAGCATTGATTAAGAAATTTTTTGATGCAAAGAAGACAAAAAAAAATGTAGTTGTATGGGGTGATGGTAGTGCTAAGAGAGATTTTATGTATATTAAGGATGTAGCATCTTTAACTGTATTAATAATGCAGCAGGTTTCTGGCCCAATTAATATTGGCTCGGGTCAGGTTTATAAAATTAAGGACATTGTTGAAATATTGACCTCAATAAGCGGAATGCAAGGAAGAATTAAATGGGATAGTTCGAAACCTAATGGTCAAGACTATAGAGCATATGATCTATCAAAGATAAAAAGATTAGGTTTTAACAATGAATATAGTCTGGATGTAGGACTACATGAGACCTGGCAGTGGTACCTTAATAATGCCCTCTAAAAATTATGCTGTAATTACACCTATAATACCCTCGAAATATCATGCAGGAGGACAGAGGACACTGGATGTATATAAAATAATCAGGTCATTAAATAAAGATTGTAGAATTACTCTGTTAGTAATCAACAGTCATGCTAACTATCGTTACCCTGATTATGATTATTTGTATGAAGTATTTGACCAAGTATTTTTTTTGGATAAAAGTTTTAAAAAAAGCATATCAGAATATAATTTAGACAGAATGATATTTGATATCATTGATTTACACTACAGCTATTCGGGTAAGTATATTTCCTATTGTAGAAAACTTTGGCCATTGTCTACCATTATTTTAACTGTTATGGAATCATCTATACGCACCATGACTTTATTTATGAAAAGTAATTGGAGTAAATTATTTTATCCTTGGAAATTTTTCATTGCGTGTATTCTCGATGCCGTAAAAGAAGTAATATATCTACAGCTACCCGATAAAGTTATTTCTATATCTGAGGCCGATAAAAGTACTATTGATAGCTATGTTATTAGAAAAAAAGTTATATCTGCAAAACTATTAACTTGTGTTCATTCAAAAAATGAAAACTATGAGTTAATCGAATATGAGAAAAATACTATTGTTTATTTTGCTTACTTCAAGTCAAGATCAAACTTACAAGCTTTACTATGGTTTGTTAATAAAGTACACCCTCAAATTTTAAAAAAGATACCTGGCTATAAATTCAAAGTTGTTGGCTATGGAATGGATGAAAAACTGAAAATAAAATTGAACAAACTCCAAGGCGTTTCTATCTTAGGTGAAGTAGATAATAATTTAGATGCTTTAAATAAATCGGCAGTAGGTATTACACCAGCTATAAATGGTGCAGGCATGAGAGGTAAGATACATATATATGCGCTAGCCGGATTACCATCTGTAGCCTCTCAGTTAGCTGTTGAAGGTCTTAAATATAAACATGAAAATAGTATTTTAGTAGCTACAAGTAGCCTAGAATTCTATCAGGCTTGTGTTAAGTTACTAACTGACAGTGAACTAGCAACAAAATTAGCAACCAATGCAAAAGAAATATGCCTGAATGAATACGCATGGGATAGTAAAATTAATATAGTAAAGGATATATATGAGGTTCAAGAAATTTGAAAAATAAAATATTGATAACAGGATTTACCGGACAAGTTGGATCTCAGTTAGCTGATTACTGCTTGTCTAATTCTGATTTAGATGTTGTAGGTCTAATGCGTTGGCAAGAGCCTTTCGATAACATCTATCATCTTGCGGATAGAATAAATAACCGTGACAGAATAAGTATCTGTTACGGCGATTTAAATGATTTTAGTAGCTTAAAAAGAGTCATATATCAAGAAAGACCTATGTTTATTTCACATCTAGCAGCACAGTCTTTTCCTAAAACTTCTTTTGAGGTACCTATTGAAACGTTACAAACAAATATAATTGGTACTTTGAATCTTCTTGAGTCTATCAGACAGATAATGGAAACTGATAATACTTATCAACCTATCATCCATGTTTGCTCATCAAGTGAAGTTTATGGTAAAGCGATAAAAGGGAAAAAGCTAAATGAGGATACGCAACTTCACGGATCTAGTCCTTATGGCATTAGTAAAATTGGAACTGATCACTTAGGTAGATTTTATGCTGAAGCATATGATATGAAAACATTCATTACAAGGATGGGGACACATAGCGGGCCGAGAAGAAGTGACGTGTTCTTTGAAAGTACTGTAGCTAAACAAATTGCTCTCATAGAAGCCGGCTTACAGAAGCCAATTATCAAAGTTGGTAATTTAACAAGCACTCGAACATTCCAAGACACGAGGGATGCCGTAAGAGCGTATTTTCTCTTGATGCAAGCCAGCGCTAAAGGTGATGTAAAAAATGGTGACTATTTCAATATCGCTGGGGAAGAGGCTTTTAAATTATCAGATGTTATAGATATATTAATTAAGATGAGTAGTAGACAAGACATATCCATAGAAGTTGATAAAGAGCGTTTAAGACCAATTGATGCAGATTATCAAATGTTTGATAACACAAAAATAAAATCAGTTATAAATTGGAGCCCGCAGATAAGTTCGAAAAAAATGTTCCAAGACTTGCTTGATCATTGGAGAAGCGAGATAAAAAGAGGGAGAGTACCACTCAATAGATAATGCTAATTATAAATATATAGTATTAGAGAAATTTCTGATTTTAATTTTTATGCACAATATTAATGAATTGTATTCGTAACAATGATATAAATGATTTAACGTAAAAATAGATTGATAGACAATTCCCTGCCATAGACTGTCCATATGAAAAAAGTAGTAAGAGCTAGAGCGCCATTAAGATTAAGTTTTGCTGGTGGTGGAACTGATATTTCACCTTACTGCGATATTTATACTGGTTCTGTTGTAAATGTAACTATTGATAAATATGCGTATGCAGCGATCGAAGATAATGACTCAAGAACTATAAGTTTTCATCTTCAAGATAAAATGTATTCAGAATCATTTGACTTTGATAATTTTTATACAAAAAAATCAAACTTAGTACTATTAAAAGAAATATATAAATATGCTGTGAAAAATTACAATAATTCAAATTTGATTCCTATAAAAATGACAACTTTTTGTGATGCGCCCCCAGGGTCAGGATTAGGTTCATCATCTGCTGTGGTAGTAGCATGTTTGACTGCATATCTGAGATATTTTCAAGTTGATCTAAATAACTATGAAATAGCTAAGGCGGCTTATCAAATAGAAAGAATAAATGCTAAACTACAAGGTGGGAGACAAGATCAAATAGCATCTGTATATGGCGGTTTAAATTTTATTTCTTTTGGCAAGGAATTTGAATGTAATGTTCAAGGTATCAATATTCATAAAGAGTTTAGCACGGAACTTGAATCATCTATTGTATTATACTTCACAGGCACATCAAGAGAGTCCGCTAAAATTATTGCCAATCAGAGTAAAAACATAATTAATGAAGATTTAAAATCAATTGATGCTATGCATGCACTAAAGCAAGCAGCAACAAATTTTAGAGATGCTATTATAAATAAAGATTTAAATTCTTTGATCGAGTCAATTAAAAAAGGATGGGAATTTAAAAAGCAGACCTCAGGGACTGTGACAAATAAAAAAATAAATAGAATTTATGAAATTGCCATGCTCAATGGGGCTTTAGCAGGAAAACTATCTGGTGCTGGTGGCGGAGGATTTATGTGGTTCTATGTAAATATAAATAAAAAAGTTCAACTTATGAACAAGTTAAGATCTCTCGACGGTGATGTAGATAGTTGCCATTTTACTCATCAAGGTGCTGAGTCTTGGGTTTCTTAGAAATTTATAACCTATAAAACGATATGGAAGCAATTATTTTGGCTGGCGGTTTAGGAAAAAGATTGAAATCAGTTATAAAGAATGTGCCTAAGCCTATGGCAAATATCAAAAATATACCTCTTCTGGAAATTATTCTAAATAATTTAGCAAAAAATAATTTTAAGAAAATTATCTTAGCTGTCGGCTATAAGTATCAGATAATTGTAAATCACTTTGGTCAGAATTTTAAAGGTATGGATATAGATTACTCAATTGAGAGTGAACCGCTAGGTACTGGAGGTGCTATAAAATATGCTTCTAATAAAATAAATGGTGATCATTTTTATGTATTCAATGGTGATACATATTTGGATTTAGACATAAATAATATTGAGAGGAGTTGGTCTAGAAGTAAAAAATCAATAATTGTCGGCTGTAAAGTAGAGGATGTATCTAGGTACGGTAAACTATGCTTTGAGGACAATATAGTTACCTCAATAAATGAAAAAAATGAAAAGGGTGCCGGGTTCATCAATGCGGGGTGCTACATCCTAAATAGCAGCTCATTAAGTAGTTTTCCTAATAGCATGAGATTTTCATTTGAGTATGATTACCTACCGCTAGAGATTTCTAAGAGAAATTTCCAGATATACATTACTACTGGTGTTTTTATAGACATAGGTGTTCCATCTGATTATATTAATGCACAAAATATCTTGAGAGATTACCTATGATAACTTTATTAAATATATCTTATTAACAAAATTTATAATGAAGAATAAAAAAATAGGAATCGCAACACCTTGGGTAAATTTAAAGAATGCTGAATACGAATGTATTGAAAGAATACGTATTTCAGCAAAAAATATTGGTATAGAAGTTATCCTATTCGATAATTATGGCAATATACTCGATACAAATCACAATCATACTGGCGAAATAGTAAATCAAAATGACTTAGAGTTAGTGCTCTCATTACATTATCAAACCCCAAAATACCTTGATAGTTTCTATTATGGCGTATTATGGAATCCACCTGATTATATTATAGAATTTAATAGTAGATTTAATTCAATTCAGAATTGCAATATGTATGACGCGTTTCTTACATATCAATCAGACGGAATAATCTCCTATGCCAATGCAATGCTACGCGAATGTAAAGGAAAGTTATGTCATGAGATTGTCTTTGTCTCATCCCCAGCTGATACATATTACGAACCAAGCTTAGAAAATCCAATGATTTTCTATTGTGGTATAAATTTTGATAGGCCTGCTATTGGGGGAAGAGGAAGACATGACAAAATCTTCTCTGACCTAGAAGAAGAAGGGATTATAAAAATATTTGGTCCAAAAAAAATTAACATGCTAGAACCTTGGAGTGGATATGAATCTTATTCAGGTGAAATACCATTTGATGGCATAAGCATAATGAAAGAAATTAATAAATGTGGAGTTGTATTAGTTTTGGCATCGGAAGTTCATAGAAAGTATGATGTGGTTACTAGCAGAATATACGAAGCTGCGGCAGGTGGAGCAGTTGTAATTGCATATAATTCAGACTTTATAAAAAAAGAGTTCGGCGATTGCGTCTTGTTTATTGATTATCCATTACACTCTCATGAGAATGTTTCAAGTCAAATCATAAATCACTTTAAATGGATTAAAAAAAATCCATTGGAAGCTAAAGAGAAAGCAAATAAGCTTCAAGAAATATTTCTGAAAAAGTTTTCTATGACTAGGCAACTGACAAACCTTATTGAAAATCATAAAATCATACAGACACAAGCTTTCGAAAATACATATTCAAAACATAATAAAACAGTTATTGATATTAATCTAATTTGGGATAAACCAACGCCCGAAGGTTTACAAAATACAATTGAAAATATTAATAGTCAGACGTATACGTCTCTACGCATAATAGCCATGTTTGATAGTATGATTTATGATCAGTGTATTTTATTAATGAAAAAACACTTAAAGAAAGATTATTCATGCATTTATGTTAAACAGAATATTTTTAATAAGAATGATGTTCAAAATGATTCAAAAGAAAAGACAACAAACGTAAACTATTCAAGAAATATGGCTAGAGGCAGGATGATAAGCCAATTGTTAGAATATTCAAAATCAGAATATGCCAGTTATTTATTTAGTGACACAATTTGGTTCTCAGATCATATAACCACACTGAAAAGAACAATAGAGGATAATCCGTCTACCGAAGTTGCTTACTCTGGATGTTTTTTAAGAAATAATTTACAAGAAAACTTAAATAATTATGAAACACTTTTTTTTAAAAGATTAAGTTTTCATGACTTGTGCAGATTTGATGAAAGAATGACTATGGGATCAGTATTGATCAGTAAAAGTATGCTGTCAAAATATCACACATACCTTATGGATTATTTTGATGACGCGGAAGTATATTTATTGTTTTTTATTGCAGAGAGAGATAAAAGTTCTGCATTTTCGTTTAAAATGACGAGTGGAATTGATATGTCGAATTTTGCAATGTCAAACCGAATTAATAGTCTAGAGAATCAGGAAGAGCTTTTAAAAGGCCTATTTAGGAATGATTTTTCCTTCCCTAGTCCTCTTCAACCTAGACAAAATCCTTCTAAGTTGGTTAACACATCAGAAAAGGTTACTCTAGTTGCAAAAAATATCCTTAGATTCATCCTTATCAAAACACTTGGTTATGAGAACTTTGTTAGACTTAAAAATTATCTATTGAAATGAAAATACTAGTATATGTAGAACCTTGGATAGAGCGTGGTTTCGCGAAATGGAAAACTATTTGGCTGGTTGACGTTATACTACCTACATTAAAAAGTATGATCAAATCTAATAAAAATATTAAATTTGAAACTGTTTTTTTGGTTGGTGATGCTCAATCAGTTAATACTAAAGATATCCTTGATATTGATAATTCGAGAGTAGAGGTTATAAGTCAAGAAGAACTTAAAAATATATCTCCTAATTATCTTGATGCAACAATTAAACAACATTTTAATAGTTTCACAGATTCTGAAATGAGGGTAATGGTGAACATCTGCAAGAAATATATTGGAGACTTTAAGCCCGATCTTATATATAGTTTTATGACACATGTACCATTCTTAAAAAAACTCTTTCCTGAAACATTAGTGTTACATCAAGAAGTAGGTATGATTTCTAGAAAACCTTACCCAACGACATATTACTTAGACCCATTTGGCACATTTAGCTATGGTTATATTGGTAGGTTTAAAAAAGAACTACTAGAATTAGAATTAGATGATAAAAAGAGATACTTTCTACAAGAATTCAGAAAAATATTTATTGATGATGCAATTAAAAAGAATCAATATTTTTCAAAGGAGCAAATACTAAAAGGTAAAACATTTAATCATTTGGTACTTCTTCCATTGCAAATTGACCCATACTTTTCATTTAATGGTTATGTAGATTTTAAGGATCAATTTGATTACCTCTGTTATGTGTTAGACAATATTGATAGTAATATTGGCGTGATTATAACTACACATTCTGATTGGGATGATTCCACAAAAAAACATGATGTATTAGATTATATAAATAGAACTTACCCTAACGCTATATTAAGTGATGATTTTAGGAGAGTTCCAAACTGCTCGCAATATATGCTAGATATAGTTGATGCAGTAATATCGATATCTTCAACCGTTGCAATTCAGGCATTGATCTTTAATAAACCAATATTTGCGGTAGGTAATAACAAGCAATTAACAAATTTATGTGAGGGTACAGACATTTCACAAGTAGCAGAGATTTTAAGTAAAAATAAATTTAAAAATCATGATGCTTTGCTTTATCACTTGCTTACACATTACTATATTTTAAATGAACCATATATCATGAATGGGAAATGGTTTTATAATTTTCTCATTAAATGCATCGAAAAACATAATCAGAAACGTGAATTTGATTTCTATGATAAAATAGACAGTGATGCTTCACTACTAAATCACTATAGACTTAAAAATAGTTTACAAGAAAATAAGGAATCTAAAAATAGTTTAATTGTAATTTTAAAATTATACATAAAAACAACTCTAAGATTTTTTATAATCAAAATGTTTGGACTTTCAAGATATGAAAAAATTAAAAAAAAGGTATTTAAATAAATTTCTTGTTACACTTTTTATTAGATGATTTTTAAGAAACAACTACATAAAAATGAAATTTAGCCTAATCTGCAATGGATAGAAATAAGAAGGTAATATTTGGTATTGTAAGTCCGTATCCTGATGCTCAAGTTCCCGAAAAAGAAATAATAAATAGAATCAAATCATTAGTAGATAATAATGACTATGGTGTAATGCATATATTCAATCGAGATGGTTATTTATTACAGGATAAAACGAAGCATATTGAGGACATGAATCTGGACTTTATAATTGATTCCGACCACTCTTTTTGTTCATTACAAGTAGACTGTTTTAGTTATATGTGTATATGGATGCCGTCAGGTTTTTCATCATTTGGCTTATATCCAAATTATATCTTCAATTTGAATAGCATTGATGATTTTCTCGATACATTCAAGGTAAAGAATGAGAATGAGTATATGAATAATATACTCAAGAAAACAGGACATTATTTAGATGATGGGATGCATTTTTTCCCAACGCCTGGCTTAAGAAAATTGAGTCTAAAACCAAAAAAACTTAATGAATATAAACTTTTTTACTCAGGTTTGAACGTTGAGAGAATATTGCATGAAAATGGCAAAACTTTGGTAAGGAAGGGGCGTCATCATGAGCTTTTTACCGAGTTAGATAAGAGGGATTATATGAGATTTCATGGCCCAAAGATGCTAGCGAGCATAGCGCCTTGGGAAGGCTTCTCAAAATATTATGGTGAAATTCCTTTTGATGGAGAAAGTATCTTTAAGAAAATTAATCAATATGGTGTATCACTTGTTCTCCATTATAAGGCACATGAATACAGGGGGCTACCAACAACAAGAATTTTCGAATCATGCTTGTCTGGAGCTATTATAATTTCTGATGATATACCATTTATAAGAAATATATTTGGCGATAGTGTTTTTTTAATTGATACATCAAAACCTGTAAAAGAGATTGTCAAATGTATTGACGATATTATGGATTGGATAATTCTTAACCCGCAAAAAGCACAAGAAAAAGCATTTAGGAGTCAGAAAATCTTCCTAGAAAAATTAGCTAATACAGATGTTGTCGAGGATTTATGTAAGAATCATATGGGAAGAAAAAAAGAAATCTTGAACAAGCTCCACTTACCAGTTCAGTACGATATTATTGATATAATTATCACTTGTAAAACTGCTAGTCAGATTGAGATAAATCACATACTAGAACAGATTGCTAAACAATCATACCCAAACCTTAACTTAATATTTATATGTTCCGAGACATTAGCAGAATCTCTAGAAAAATGTATTGATAACAAATTAAAAAAAATCAAATATACTTGCAAAATAATTGTAACCGGCCTCTCTAAATGGCCAGTTGCCACAAAAACAACCGGTGAGCTTATAATTGAGTCAAAACCATATCTTAAAGGTAAGTACTTTATTTTACTGGAAGGCAATCAAAATATTCATGAATTGCATCTAAGTACTCTGGCAAACAGAATTGCACAAAAAGACTCACTATTAGTTTCTTACTCCGGAACATATTATAAATATAGTGATACGAGAGTAACAAAGAATAATCGCCCTATTGCCATGTCTGAAATAACCAGTTTTTATAAGTACTTTGACACTCTAGAACAATCTAGATATAAAAAGTTATTTGATATGTTCGAAAATAAGTTTTTAAAATGTTCTGTACTTTTTAAAAGAAAAGTTATAGATGAATGTGATCATAATGAGTTGAAATTTATTGAAGGCTGTGAACACATATATTTTTTAATCAAAGCTATATCCAAAAATGGTATAGGAAGTTATAGTTTCACTCATAGAGTTAGTTGTGGATTAAATTTGAATAATATCAAAGCAAAATACACCGATGATATGGAGAAGCAATTATATCCATACAGGCTAACATTCAAAGAACATCAAAGAGTGTTTCAAACAACGCCAGCACAGTTGTTAGATTGTTTTGTATCTGATATCGATTTTGAACAATACGCGATAAATTATAGTGATATTTATATGGAAAATATTATTGTCAAATCTGAAAACATAAAGCAGAAAACTAACCAAAGATTAGAGTTCCGCTCAAATATGATTATTTTTATAAGTGATTTTCTTATGACAAGACCCTTCCTTAGATGGTTAGTTAATACTATTTTTCGTAAGAAATTCTAAAAATCTTTAGATGCTCACGAATATCTATTTTGCCATTAAGGTCTAACATAGCTTTTCCTTAACTCGGAGCAGTGATGAAACATAAAACTAACCATAAATTAGCATCAATTTAAAATTAATAGAATATGCCGAAAAGTGGGATCGAACCACTGGCCTTCGCGTTACGAATGCGATGCTCTACCAACTGAGCTATTTCGGCTAGAATACTATCTATGACTTGATGATTATATTATTATAAGCCATTATTCATGAATATTTTGTTAAATAATAAGCCAGAAAAATTATTTGACGGATCAACCGTACAAGAACTGCTTGAAAGCAAGAATATAAAAAATAAATATTATGCTGTAGAGATAAATAAAAAAATAATACCTAAATCAAATCATGATACACACGTTATTAAAGATGGGGATAGAATAGAAATTATTACTGCCATAGGGGGAGGTTAGATTTGAGTAAACTTATAATTAATAACAAAGAATATTCTTCTAGGTTGATTCTTGGAACAGGTAAGTATAAAGATTTTGATGAAACCAAATCTACTTTGGAATCAAGTGGTTGCGAGATGGTCACAGTAGCCA
>MDTB01133558.1_pt1 | contig 15601 bp, 11 predicted proteins | sample 811161 | NCBI WGS metagenome assembly MDTB01 (sample SAMN05326650, study PRJNA326480) | marine metagenome | isolation source: seawater | place: Mediterranean Sea | collected 2009 | reverse complement strand
TAACGGTGACTATTTATTAGAGAAAAAGTTCACCAAAATTTTGAACTACCCTAATTAAGGAGCGTTTTAACATGGCAGTTGATAAGTTTAAGTTTGTTTCACCAGGAGTTTTCATCGATGAAGTTGATGAATCCGCCATCCCAGAATTGCCTGAAAGAATGGGACCCCTCGTTGTTGGTCGTTTTCAGAAAGGACCAGCCCATAGACCGGTACAAGTTAATTCTTTTAAGGATTTTGTAGCTACCTTTGGCAACCCAGCTGATGGTAACGCAACCGGAGATGTTTACCGTTCCGGCGCACAAAAGGCGCCTACATACGCTGCTTATGCCGCACAGGCATGGTTAAGAAACAATTCCCCATGCACAGTGTACAGAGTACTTGGTCAGCAGCATGGTGATGCTACAACAGCTGGTGTCGCTGGCTGGACCACCACAAAGACACCTGATACTAAATTAAGTGCTGCCGGCGGCGCATACGGCATGTTTATCTTTCCATCTGCTTCTTTCATAAGCCAAGATGTGACAGGCTCTCTCGCTGCTATTTGGTACTTTGAAGACGGTGCGATTGCTCTAACAGGATCAGACCTTGGACTTGTGGGTAAAGGTCTCGGTGCTGGTACACCAATTCTTTCAACTGATGGTAACTTTACAGCACAAGTTTTAGTTGGCGATGGGACCAATACCAAAGGTGAGGCAGTTAACCAGTTATCAGCAGCAAGCCTAACTGACAAAATTAAATTTAATTTTAATAGAGATTCAAAAGATTTTGTTAGAAGAGTGTTTAGCACTGACCCAACCAGAACTAATAGCGCTATTACATACACAGCAGGCAACAGCTACTCAACAAAAAAATACTGGCTTGGTGAAACATATGAGTCTGCTACAGCAGTTGGTGGAGATTCCCAAATGTTTGTTGAGAGTACAGCTAAAACTGGCTCATCTGATAAGATGTTTGGTATCATTCTACAGCTTAACGATAGCGCTGCTAGCGGAATCAAATGGCACAACCACAACAAAAATGCGCAAGCAGCTGCAAGTGGATGGTTTATTTCGCAAGATACTCGTGGAAATACTAACGCCGCCTTCAACCCGGTTGTTCACACAGAAAAGCTTTTCAAAATTCATGCCCTCGGCGGTGCTAAATCTGCCGGCGGCACAGATCCAGGAACTGGCGAGGCAGGCAACAGGGAGATAAAAGTTTCCTTAACAGATATTAAAGTTTCACCTAACAACTTTAATGATTACGCTACTTTTAGTCTTTTAGTAAGAGACGTAAAAGACACAGACAACAATCCAATTATTTTGGAAAGATTTTCCAGTCTTACTTTGGACCCTAGTTCCGCAAACTACATTTCCAAAGTTATTGGTGATCGTAGCTACCGATACAATGAGGATGAAAAAGTTGTAGACTTCTTAGGAGCTTATGCTAATAATTCTAAACTAATTAGAGTTGAGGTAAGCCCAATTGTCGAAGCTGGTGGAGCAAGAAGTCTTGTTCCATTCGGTGTTTACGGACCAATTATTCCAAAAGACATTGTGGTACCACGCGGTTATCGCGCCAACGCAGCTAACGAATGGGTACAGGGATCTGGTTCAGCTGGATTGCCTACTGGCTCTTTGGCTGCTGGACATATAGCAAATTCTTTAATACACACTGGATCTAACAATCCATCGGTCGAAGTCGGCCTGACACTTAGGTTCCCAAGAACAAGAGTCAGGGTGTCGTCTTCTGAAGGCAGTTTGGTCACACCAAAGCGCGCTTTCTTTGGATACCAATCAAACGTTCCAGGAACTAAGAGATTTGAGCCAACCAATGTCGACTTACACAGAGGCAAACCAGCTGGTTTAGATCAGCATGCTAATCCTGGTAATTTTACACAATATTCTTGGGTGTTTAGTTTAGATGATGTTCGTAGATCTGGAACTTCTAATACTAATGCTTACTACCAGTCTGGCTCTAGAGCTGCTGGTACTTCCTACACAGCCCAAAGCGCTGCCAACTCTGGATCGGTTGTTGGTGTGTTAAACGCTGGATTTAACAAATTCACATCGCCGCTGTTCGGTGGTTTTGATGGTTTTGATATCAAAGAGGCAGACCCTCTTCGTAACAGCTTAATTAACGGAAAGACAGAATTAAACAGCTACGCTTTCCACAGCTTAAAGAAGGCTGTTGATGTGATTGCTGATCCAGAGTACGTAGAGTTTGATATAGCTACCATGCCAGGCGTCACAAACGACTCTCTTAACACGCAGCTGGTTCAGGTTTGCGAGGAGAGAGCAGACGCGCTAGCTATTATTGACCTCAAAGGCAACTTCGAGCCGCCTCATGAGCACAACTCTGAGCCTAGCGCTACTACCAAACTTGGTCAAGTTGATGGAGGCTCCGGTGTTGTTGATACTTTAAAAGGACTCAACATTAATTCAAGCTACGGTGCTTCTTTCTACCCATTTGTTCAGATTAGAGATACCATTAACGACTCTATTCTTTACGTCCCACCATCTGTTGTGGCACTGGGAACAATGTCTTCTTCGCAGCGCAAGTCGGCAGTGTGGTTTGCCCCAGCAGGATTCACTAGAGGTGGCTTAAGCGAGGGCTCAGCCGGCTTACCAGTGATTGGTGTACGTGAGCGTCTTACTTCTGAAAAGAGAGACAAGCTATACGAAGCAAACATCAACCCAATTGCTTCTTTCCCAGCAGAGGGCATTGTCGTCTTCGGACAAAAGACACTTCAGCTGACTCCATCAGCATTGGACAGAATCAATGTTAGAAGACTTCTGATCTTTGTTAAGAAAGAGATTTCCAGAATCGCTTCTACATTACTGTTCGATCAGAATGTACAAAACACTTGGAATCGCTTTAGAGGACAAGTTGAGCCATTCTTAGGTGATGTTCAGGCTGGTCTCGGTCTTACAGACTTCAGAGTTGTTCTCGATGAGACAACCACAACACCTGACTTGGTTGATAGAAACGTTCTTTACGCTAAGATCTTCTTAAGACCTGCCAGAGCGATTGAGTTTATTGCTCTTGACTTTATCATTAGCAGAAGCGGTGCTTCTTTTGATGATTAATATTTGAAAAACTACTTATAAGAGAATTAGGAGAAAACAAAACATGTCATTTTTCAGTCGAACATCATTTCAGCCCAAACGTCAATTTAGATTTTTGGTTAATTTTTCGCAAATTGCTGATATCGATTTTATGTGTACAACAGCCGCAAAACCTTCTTACAAGACTGGCGAGGGTGCGTCACATAAAATTTTGAATCACACATTCAAGTTTCCTGGAACTGTGACATGGGACGATATAAAAATTGACTTTATTGATGCTGTTGAGCCAAATGTTGGCTCAAAGTTCTATAATATGCTTGTTAATTCTGGTTACCTTCAACCAACTTCATTTAGCAACTTACTACAAGGCATTACAAAACAATCTGCTAATGCTGCTCTTGGTACTGTTAGAATTCTTCAGCTTGATGGTGGTGTGATGGGGCCAGCCCCTGGATTAGATCCTGGCGCTTCTCAAGGTATCTCTGAAGGCACATCGATTATTGAAGAGTGGACGCTCAACAACGCTTACATCAAAGATGTTGGCTTTGGCGCGACTTTGTCCTATGAGCAACAAGGAATTGTTACAGTTTCTACTATGATCACTTATGATTGGGCTTCTTACAATGGCCAGCGTCAAGAATACGCAGGATCAGCCACAATCGCCTAATAACGAGGTTTAAATGAGAAATAATCAAAGACGTGCTAGTTCAGCACGCGGTCGGCGCTCAGCCAGCAAGGCAGCAGCTAAGCCGACTATTCTTTCTTATGAGGTGCCTACAGAATTTGTGGCACTTCCATCGCGAGGTAGGTTTTATCCTAAAAACCATCCATTTCACAAAAAAGAGACAGTTGAGATTCGCTATATGACTGCCAAGGAAGAAGATATATTATCTTCCCAAAGTCTTATTACCGAAGGTATTGTGATTGATAGATTCTTAGAAAGTGTGATGGTAGATGACGTCGACAGCACAACTTTATTAGTTGGCGACAGGTCCGCTATCATGATCGCTGCTAGGGTTTCTGGCTATGGATCTGACTATGGAGTACAAATAACATGTCCAAACTGTGGCAGTAAAAGTGAAATGTCTTTTGATCTAAATGAAGAAAAGACAATAAGAGAAAAATGTTTTGATGCTGATTTCTTATCTGATAACGGCGTTACTGTTACAGCAGGTGGTGATATAAAAGTTGTTTTGCCTATAAGCAATTTCAAAGTTCAATTAAAAATGCTAACCAGTCTAGACCAAGATGATTACGCAGAGGCAATAAAAGAAGCTATTGATTCTTCGATCATAACTACGTCACTTAAATTGATAATAGAAAAAATTGAAGACTGTGATGACCCTAAGCAGATTGATGAAATCATTATGAATCTACCGGCCAAAGATTCTAAATTTATAAGAGCACTATACCCTAAACTTCTTCCAGCGGTAGAGCTTCGAAAAGATTTTAAATGTCAGAGTTGTTTCCATATGGAAGATATGGAGGTGCCGATTTCTGCGGCATTTTTTTGGCCTAAGTGAAGAATATGTAGAAAAAGTCTATGAAGAGATCTTTTTACTTCAATATTACGGACTTTTTAGTTTCACTGAAGGTTACAACTTACCAATTGGTTTGCGCAGCTGGTATCTGAGAAAACTTAAGTCACAGTTTGAAATTGAGGCAGAAGCTGCTAATTCTTAATGTCTACTTAATTTATAATTTTTTCTATCAACTATTTATTAAGTCTAGAGGTGCCATTGTATGGATGAAGAACTACAAGAAAGACTTGAGCAAGCAGCCGCAACATTAGAAAACTTAGAAAAGGTCAAAGGAGAACTAACTGCTGCTCAAGAGGAAAGCTTAAGGCAAGCTAATGGTTTTCTGGGTAGTCTTAACGAAGCTAATGTCCGATTAGCAGAACTGCAAAAAAAGTTTGAACAACTTCAAACAGCCAAAGGCCAATCAATGGTTATTGACCGTGAAGAGGCTGAGAGGGTACAAGCAAGAATTGAACAACAAGAACGTTTGGCAACTTTTCAAATACGAAGCCAGCAAAAACTACAAGAGCTAACAGAGAAGTCATCAGAAATAAATCAAAAGCTAAGTCAGCAGCAAGCATCGTTAGTAGGAAATGCTGAGCAATCCACACAAAGAGTCACACAAATCGCTGGAAGAACACTTAAAGCCACACAGCAATCAGTTAGTGATCTTACTGATGGGCTAGCCGGCGCAGATAACAAGCTTGGTTTAGTTCTTTTGGCAGCTTTGGGAGGAACTGAAAAGCTTCAAGCTGCTGTAAAAGGAATTAAAAACTTACCAATAACTTTGGATGAAGCTGATGCTGCGTTTAATAAAGCACTCTTCTCGCAAGATAACTTTGCTTCTAGCTTAATCGCAGCTTCTACTGGTGGTCAGGCTTTCGCAAGAGTTTTTGGTGATAATGTGCCTGAAGCCTTGGCAGCTCAAATGAACTCGTTTTCGTCTGCTGGTGTTAGAGCAGATGATTACAAATCTGCTTTGGCTAACCTTTTACAACAAAGCGTCCTGTTCAAAACCAATCTGATACCTGGTAATGAAGAAGCAGCTGCGTCGACAACTAGCTTGTTCGCAGCTTTTGAAGCTTTAGGTGTCAAAGGTGGCGACTTAAACAACATTTTAAATAATCTAACAGTTGGCTTGGACATGAGCGTCGAGGAAACACAAGTTTTTGATAGAGAATTATTCACTTTAGGCAAAACTTTAGGCGTTGGTGGGAAAATATTTAGTGACGCTGCCAGCACACTTGGATCTTTACAAGGGCAATCGAATGATGTTACAACATCCTTTAAAGGATTAGCAGTTCAAGCAGCTGCCACCGGAGTTTCTACAGCAGATTTGGCTTCTAAAGCAGCTAGATTTAATGAGTTTGACGCTGCAGCTAAAGCTGTACAATCTGTAAACGCTGCTTTGGGCGATCAAGTGCTTGATTTTACTGAATTATTAGAGGCACCTATCGAAGATAAGTTTGTTATCATTAGGCAAAGGCTAGCCGAGGCAGGAGTTAGTTTTAATGATTTATCATTCCAAGCTAAAAAGATAATATCTGAGAGTTTAGGATTTGCCAATGTTGGTGAAGCGGCAAAGCAACTAAGCGAAACAGCCGCAGCTTCATTTGAAAAAGTGTCATCAGGCGCTAGTGACGCCGCTGCCTCTAACAAAGAATTGTCAGATCAAATAATCGCAACACAAACAGCAGCAGAAAAGCCTATTGCCGCTTTGGAAGCAAAAGCAATAGCTGGTGCTGCGGAGGTGGTGCCAGCACTTCAAGCATCAACCAAAGAGTTTGGCGACATTGTACGCGATGTGTTCGCAGGCTTGGAAGAACAGGCTGATTCAGATCAGCTAGCTAACATTCTTGGTGTTGCTCAAGGTATAGGTATCCTAACTAGTAACATTACCAATCTTCAACAATTAGCTAAAGATCCAACAAGCCTCGAAGCTTTAAAAAACACATTGATCAGCATGGGTGGCACAATTTTTCTTAACACAGAACTTGGTGCCGACGCAGCCACCGGCTTAGGCAATCTTATACAAGAGCAGGGAAAACCAGATAGCGGTCTCCAACAGGTCGTTGGTGGCGTAAAAACACTTTTTAACCCAGACAATAGCCCAGAAGTGCTAGCAGAGAGAAGACGGTTAAATCCAGAACTTAATATTGTAAATACACCTGCTGAGGTACCCGAACTTAACGCAACAATTAATTTAAATCTAGATGATAATCTTGTGCAACAAGTTAAAGCAAAGGTAGTGCCTGAAGCAGCAGCAAAAGCAAACGAAATGAGAGATAGAGCGACCCAGGGATTGCCAGTTGATAATTTATAATGATAGGAATACTAATTAATGACTAAATTTTTTCAAAATGAGATAGCAGCATACGGAGGAGACAAAAATGGCCTGCGTAATGTTAAATTTAAAAAACGTAATTTTGAGAATACAGCCGGCGCTGAAGCTGGTACTTTATTAGAAATAATTCCTCTTCACATAAAAAATCCACCAGTTATACAGTTTATTGCGTATCTAAATACTTTAGATGATAATTTTAATTTAAAGACACAACCAAAAACTCCATATGGGCGTACAGAGCCTTACTATATTTGGCAAGGAAATGATCGTACTATAAACCTTGGTGTGGCAATACCAAATTCATCAGCTGATGTGGCTCTCGATAATCTTAACAATATGAGCTGGCTAGCTGCTAGTCTATATCCAACCTACAAAGAAAGAATGTCTGCTAATTCAATCGCTGCTTCGCCTTTATTTAGAGTTAGATACGCTAATTTAGTAGCATCTGTGGCAGGTGGAGGGCAAGGTATTTTATGTACTATGTCTGGCGTCAATTACAAATTTGACGTTAAAAAAGGCTATATATCAATTGATGCGACAGGGGAACATGCTGCCTTGATAAGATCTGCTGGTTTTGATCAAGTTAATCGTTCTGGAGATAAATTATTAGTACCAAGAGAAATATCATTTAGCTTGAAGCTTAGTGTCATACACGATCATGCTGTTGGCTGGGATTACGAAACAGGCGCCTGGAGAGGTGGTTTAGCAGCACCGGCATTCCCATATGGTTTTGGCTTGGCAAGAGACACTCAAGACACGCCTAGCCCCGGTGGAATGGGCACTCAAACAGATTCTGTTAGTGCTGGTGCTGAACAGCCAGTGCCTGGAAGCCCGCAAGATGTTGTTGACGAAAGAAATGCTGATGCTATATTTGATAGTAACAAGCAAAGCATGTCAGATCAATCTGGAATGTCTATTGAAGAATTAGAAAAACTTCGTGCGTCATAAGGTATAATATAATTATGAGATACAAAAATCAATCAATATTCATTAACGACGAGGACGCTTACAAGTCTTATCTAAAAAAAAGTCGTGGCATGGAAAATATAAGACAGTTCTCAACCCCAAAAATGTTTTACCCCTCTTCTTTACAGGCTAGCAGCTTTCGCACAATAACTAGAATATGGGGTGTTGGTGATCATTACTATAAATTAGCTGATGAATACTATGGTAATCCAGAAATGTGGTGGGTTATAGCGTTTTTTAATCAAAAACCAACTGAGTTTCATGTAAAGCCTGGTGATGTTATATACATACCTGTGCCTTTAGAGGCCATACTGTACAGCATAGGATATTAGCATGAGCGCAAAAAAAGATATTACCAGTTCAGGCGGTACAGACAACGCCAAAGGCAGTCCTAGCAACGAAAAGTTGAGAGATAAAGTATATCTTACTAATGATAACAGGACTCGTGAAGAGCTAGAACAGTCTATATTAAGCCAAAATATAACTAAAGCAGCACAATTTTTTGACTCTAAAAAAGAGCTTTTTAATTATCGTTGCTTTAGGCAAGTAAATGGAAATGGCACGCAAATTATCAACAAGCTCCGTGGAATTGACAGATTTGATACATTTTACAATATTAAAAACTCTGTTTTATCTCTAATGCAGCCAAAGATAAGAATCTATAAAGTTGTATATCAGAGCTTGAATTCTGATGAGACAGGCTTGAATGATCAATCACGCTCTAGTACTTTAGGCTTCCCTGTATACAAGGAATTTAAATTCGCTGATAATTTTGGCAGAGAGAATACAACCTCTGTAGAAGATTACTTATCATATGAAAGCACAAAGCCATCATTCCGTAACGTCGGTTTTGAGTCTTTTCAAATATCTCATATCGGCAGGGATCAGGGTATATTAGATAATAATATTAAGTGTACTCTTAAAACAAGCTTTAAATCCTTAAAAGACTTGAATGCTCAACCTCCTGGCGAGCCCAGTATTGATCAAGGCGGATTAAGATATGTTGACTTAGTGCTCTACCCGCCAGCGAAGTATGACGTGGACGCGGAGCAATTGAACCCAAAGCATTTTGAAATAAGGGCATTTTTAGGTTACACAGCACCTGATCAAAGCGCGCTACAAGGTTTGAACCTGACAAAAGATGAGATAGACGGCATATCCGCAATTGAAAACTTAAATACTGTTTTTACATTGCGGCTAACTGACTATAATTTAGACATTGCCAACGATGGTTCTGTAACAATGACAGCGCACTATCTAGGCAGCATGGAGACTATAATTGGCTCAAATCATGTAAACGTATTTCAAGACACCACTCGAAGAGCAAAAGGTGGAAAAGGATTCCTTACTCAAAATGTTGATCCAAAATACAATCCAGCAAAAATATTTGCGACAGAAACTAAAATAAACAACATACACAGAGCCGTCAAGAAAGCCAGGTGTAAAGACGACACTTGCCATGCGATTAACGTGTTTAAGAAAACTTTAGTCAACGATGAATCATTCACAGATCTATATTTGGAGGCTGGCGGCGTTGGTGTGTTAAAAGACAACAAAGGCACATACAAGCTAAAAAATAATGGCGATGCTGCTGTACAGTGGTTTAAAAAAACAAACAACGTTTCAAAAATGACTGCTTTGATAAGAAAGCAGATTGGCACTTTTAAAAAGGATGTATACAAGACTTTTATAGACCAGCTGATAAAAGGCAATGAGCAACGAGGCGATTTAGGGCCAGCGACTAGACTTTTCTGTGCCGATGTACCGAGAGAATCCATGTTATCTTATATGGGAGCGATTCCGGAAAAAGACCAGACTGAAAGTGTACAAAAGAGCGCCAATGATCCACAAGTCACAGAGCTGGCAGACTTAGCTGGTGTCAGTTACGAAGCAGCAGAGCAGGCTTTGAAAGGTGGTAGTCTAGCAACCCCAAGAGGCGTACCGGTTATTAGATTTAATCGCTGCAACGAGCTAGTAGAACGTGATGCCGAAAATCTGAATTCTATTGCCAACCAAGCAAGTGGCGATATTGAAACACAAACAAAGTCGAATGATAAAAAAACAGGAGGAAAGAAGAAAGATCCAGCAAGGCAATCAACTTTTTCTTTTTCTGGTGACAATTACAAGTTTTATTATGTGTACTTTGGTGATATCGTTGAGCTGGCATGTAAAAATGCTGGTATAAAAGCCATGGACTTAAAAAATCTAGATGAACTTGGCTCAGAAACTCCTTTAGACTTTGATCATCCAGTTTTTTCACCTGAAACATATTATGGCCTGGGCAAGACAGAATCTCAACTTGCGCAACAGGCAGGAGAGGAATATGGCTTGTCAATGGCAAAAATTTTACTTGGACCTGTTGAGTACCTTGACGCTGAAACTGGAGATGTTAAGACAATTAATTTTGCTAAATATCCGATATCATTTAATTATTTTACGTCTTGGTTCTTTCACGAGGTTACAAACAAAGAACGCAAGTTTATGCCACTCGGTGCTTTTTTAGCAAAATGTGTTCGTAACTTAATAATACCATCAATGGGTATCGGCATGCCAGGATCAATCAAGCCTAGAAGAACAAAGCCAACAATTACATCTTTGACGTTGCCTGGTAAGCCGACAGATCAAGAACCTGTCTTAGTCGGAAACCAGTATGTTTCTAAGATGGAAGAGCTTTTGCCTCAACACAGAGAGCTTAACACAGACAGCCCAGTGTTTAAAACAACATATTTTGACAAAGTGCGGGGTGGCATATCAACAGAGAGTCTAGTAAAAACAAGTTATGATTATTTGCTGGTTTATGGAACTACTTCTTTGTATCTTACAGAGCGAACTGGCAATCCTGTGGAGGATTTAAAAGACGGCATATACCATTTTAATATTGGCTCTGATAAAGGCTTAGTTGATACTTTAAATTTTCAGAGAGTCAGTATACCAAACTTGAAAGAATTAAGATTTTTAGAATCTTTAGATGATGGAAAAGACAGCTTAGAGCAGCTAAGACAACCTTACAATACAACAGTAGAACTTGTAGGTTGCGCCTTGTTTACACCTGGTATGTTTTTCTACGCCAATCCTTCATTTGCTGGCCTAGGAAATTTTGAAGATGCGAGATCGATCGCTTATCAGCTTAACTTGGGCGGCTATCATTACATAGCCGAGGTCCATAGCCAAATAAGCAAAGGCCAATACAAAACAAGGCTTGTGGGTGTACAAGTTAATCAGGGAGCTGGCAGATAGTGGCTAAGAATATTACAGAATCAATATTTAATTCAAGAGTTAACTTGTATGAAAATTTTCCACAACTTGAAGGTATAAAGTATTTTGATTTACAGCGCCGCCACGTTCATTATGGCAGAGTCGATTTTGATTGTGATGCGGTTTATTTAGATGGGCCGCTTAAGCAGGTGTTTAGCGGCCCAACAGGCGGTGATCAATTTGCTGTTGAGTTTGTTGCTGAAGCATTTAAACAAATGAGATCCAACGTGTTGAAGATGAGAAACTCTAACTTTATTGTTGATAACGGCTACTTTCCAACTAATTTGCTGGTTAAAAAATCACAAACATACGGTGATTTAGACAGTAATTATGATCTTTACATAAATAAAATTTATACTAATTTTGTTAATAATTACTTATCTGTCGACCGCCGAGGTGAAAAGATAAAGAGCTATAAAGATTTTGTTCTTAGCTTTGTAGAGCATATGTTGCCAAATTTAAAATATTTTCCAATCACTAGAACTGGATATATAACATCAGTTCACTGTAGTCCTTTCGTAAGCGGTCTTATGATGGAGGTCGCATCTGAAAGCCATGGTATTGGTTCTGATAGTAAGATACTAAATTACACTGTTGATGATTTCGCTAACTTTGTATTTTACGCAAAAGAATTAAAAAAGTTTGGTTTTTTAATTGATAGAAATGCGCCATGGCGATTTGTTTTTAACATTGCTTCTGGATTAACCAGCAGAAGAAAAGACCAAAATGATATTAAAGGTGCGCAAATATTTTTAGATAGATTCGGCGTTAGCTATGATAATGTATTTCCTTTTTATTATCGCAAGGCTTACCGCGATGAACTTTTTAGAATGCAGAATCTGTTTTTAAGTCTATATAGGTCCTTCTATCTACAGTTTCCAACCTATGAAGAGGCAAAAATAGTAAAATCTAATAGTGTTCGCTGTTTCGATGGTGAGTACAGGACAACTAGAAAAAATAGAAGCAATGAAGAGATGCTGGCTCGTACACAAAAAGAGCATGATGAAATTATGCTTAAAATTATATTAAAAATTAGGCTTATGGAGACAGACACTAAAGCTGGACAACATGAAATTAATGGTTATGTTAAGGAAATGTTGTCTAATAAAAGACTTTTTAGCAATGAGGCAGCATTAAATTATATTAATGACTTGACAAAAGGCTTTTTGGTTACTAAATTAAATGTTGAAGGTAGTTACTGGCATGGCGCAACTCGTTCTCAGTATCGTCAAACAAAACAAAGATCATTAGATGAGGCGATCGACGGATCGATTGCTAATTATGATCTAGTTGGAACTAAAAATCTTCAACGAGGTTAGATGACATTTCAATTAATGGATACAAAGCACGAGTGTATTGCTGTATTTAAAGATGGCAAGATATATTCTGATATTAATGCCGTAGAGCTTGATAGGACTTGGAGCCCCTCGGCAAACTTGCCTAGCACACAAACACAGTATGCTAGCATTTACGCCATGGGTAAAGGTTTGGACAAAGTTTGCCCCGAAGATGTAAAAGATAGGTGGCAGAAATGTTGTGCTAAAGCATCGGCATTTATTAAATCATTTTATAATGCTAAAATTAGCTTAGATGAAGTTTGTTTTTATGATTTGGTGCCAGAAAAGTTTTTGCTAGATTATTATGGCATCAAAAATGAAATAACTAATTATGTTTTTGAAAATTTTGAAAGGCCTAAAAATTATGATTTTTTAGTCGATCTACACTTGCTTACTCAAAAAATTAAAAAGCAGCCTTTGAGCATAAATATTAAGAATCTTGACTTTAGCAATTCAAAAGTGCGCAACAGCTTAAGCAAAGTCAAAGATGCCAGCAAACATATAGATTACAATATGTGGGGGACAGTAACTGGTCGTTTAGCTACCAATCCAAGCAGCTTTCCCATCTTGACACTTAACAAGGAACTTCGTAGCTGTATTGAACCTAATAACGACTGTTTTGTTGAGCTAGATTTCAACTCTGCTGAATTGAGGGTTTTATTAGCCCTTTTAGGGCAGGAGCAGCCTAAAGAGGACATTCACTCATGGGTGTCACAAAACGTCTTTATGGGCAAGCACACTAGGGCTGAGAGCAAAGTCAAGACATTTGCTTGGTTGTACAACCCAAAGGCTCGCAATAAGAAACTAAACGAGAAGTTTGATAGAGACAGTCTATTAGAGAAGCACTATGACGTTGAGACAGTTTCAACGCCATTTGGTCGATCGATTAGCTGCGACAAGACAAAAGCAGTCAACTATCTAATACAAAGCACAACGAGTGACTTGTTCTTAACAAATGTCTTCAAGGTTGATACAATATTAAAAAATAGAAAGTCATATGTTGCTTTTTGTATTCACGATAGTCTAGTGTTGGATTTTTCAAAAGAGGATAAAGATCTTCTTGACTCTATCATTAAAGAGTTTTCAACTACCAAGTTTGGTGAGTTTAGATCTAATCTTAGTTTGGGCAAGAACTTTGGCGATATGAGAGAGATTAAATGAATATTGTTGGTTTAGGAAATGCTGGTTGCCAGATAGCAAAAAACTTTGAACAGTATGGTCAATACAAGACATTCTGTATTGATACTGAAAACAAAGACTATAAAAACTATGTGTCAATCAAGCCGCAAACTAGACATGAGGAATATGAAAAAAACTACAAACGTCTGGCATTGGCTAGATGTAAGGGTAATACAATATTTATCATGTCTGGAGTTGGTGATGTTAGTGGTGCTGCCCTGCGCATACTTGACCAACTAAAATCAAACAAAATTGATATTGTTTATATTAAGCCAGATGTAACACAACTTTCAGAACAGCAAGTATTAAAAGAAACATTGTGTTTCGGCGTCTTACAACAATACACTCGTTCTGCTCTTTTTAATAGTATGTTTATTATTAGTAATGTAAGTGTAGAGCAAGTGCTAGGCTCTGTGTCCTTAAAGAACTACTGGAGAGACATAAATAACGTAATATCCAGCACAATTCATATGTCTAATGTTTTTAAGCACACAGAGCCACTTTTAACAACTATGTCTCGCAAAAGAGAAACTGTGCGAATAGGAACGTTCGGAGTTGTAAATAGTGAAACTGGAAAAGAAAAACTATTTTATGATATACAAAACACTAGGCTTAAGAATTATTTTTATGGCCTAAGTGAAAAGACGCTTGACGAAGATAAAAATGTTTTATCTGACATAAGATCTTTTGTAGAGGAAAACAAAGAAGATCGTCTAGATGTTGGATTCTCTATCTTTTCAACTTCATATGAAAAAGATTATGTTTATTCTCAGCACTTTGCATCTTTTATTCAGGAAGAGACCATAATTTAGTTTACCCTCTAAACAGGGTGCCTATATTATATGGGAGCCAGTCAGAAGATTTGCTGGCTGGACTATAGCTTAAAGCAAAAAGGAGTTTATAATGGCTATTAATTTAGATAAAATGAGGGCAAAACTTGATGCCCTAGAGAGTGGTGGTAAGCAACGTAACAATGTCTTTTGGCGTCCAGAAGATGGCGAACAAACAGTTCGTATTGTTCCAACTGCCGATGGTGATCCTTTCAAAGAGTATTGGTTTCACTATAACCTCGGCAAAAACGCAGGTTTCTTGAGTCCAAAGAAAAACTTTGGAGAGGATGATCCACTTAATGATTTCATTCGCCAACTTTATAATGAGGGTACCGATGACTCTATTAAAATGGCGAAAAACCTCTCTGCTCGACAGCGTTTCTTCGCACCTGTTGTTGTGCGAGGAGAGGAAGACAAAGGCGTTCGCCTTTGGGGGTTTGGCAAGATGGCATACAAAGAGTTGCTTAATCTTGTGCTCAACCCAGAGTATGGCGACATTACCGATGTCAACGAGGGAACTGACCTTGTAATCCAGTATGGAAAGCCTGCTGGCGCGCAGTTTCCACAAACTAGCATCACGCCTAGGCGCCGCTCTTCTGCTCTCGCAGGTAACGAAGATGAGATTGCCGGCTTCCTAGACCAGATTCCGAATTTTGATGAGGTCTTTGAGCGAAAGACACCTGAGCAAGTTCAGGTCATGCTTGACGAGTTCCTTCTTTCTGAAAAAGATGCTGAAGATGTTTCCTCAGAGAGTGATCGCTATAACAATGATAAGCCACAATCATCTATTGATAAGGCTTTTAACGACCTCCTTTAGGTTCCTCCACCGCAGGGGGGCCTGGGTTTACAGAGGTCCCGCTTTACACTTATGGGAGAAAAAATGAATTTTCACGATAAATTAAAAGAAGTTGATGTTGACAAAGATCAAGAGATTGTTTTGCGTTTTAAAGACGGCGCAGATGTTGTCCACGCTTGGGATGGGTATGAGGAAGAGGTCATGCAAGAGACTGAGTTCGCCTCAACTGTCGCTGAGTTGATTACAGCATCTGGTTTTAAAAATGATGTGATTGATACATTGCGGGATGAGAGTTATTTAGAAGACTATCCAAGAGACCACTCTGGT
>MDTB01059493.1_pt1 | contig 15606 bp, 14 predicted proteins | sample 811161 | NCBI WGS metagenome assembly MDTB01 (sample SAMN05326650, study PRJNA326480) | marine metagenome | isolation source: seawater | place: Mediterranean Sea | collected 2009 | reverse complement strand
TGACTTTATGTAATCTCGGTTGGTGTATGCAATAAAGTCTAGAGGAATTTCCTTCGGGCATGCTTCGTGGCATTCTCCATGGTTTGTACATGAACCAAAATACTCTTCCATTGTCTCAACCATATCCTCAGTCCTTGACCACCTTTCAGGCTGACCTTGTGGCAGTAGGTTGAGGTGTTGTATCTTCGCAGATGTGAAGAGCTGAGCGGCAGAGTTGGGGCACGCTGCTACGCAAGCTCCGCAACCAATGCATGCGGCAGCATCAAAGGCAGTATCTGCGGCATCTTTAGGAACCGGAATCAGGTTCGCATCAGGTGCCGAACCCGTAGGAACTGTAATGTAACCTCCGGCTTCAATGATTCGATCGAGTGGAGATCGATCAACAACTAAATCTTTAATAACAGGAAATGAAGCCGCTTGCCATGGTTCAACGATTATTGTGTCACCGTCACTGAACTTTCTCATGTGAAGTTGGCATGTTGCTGTAGCCTTTTCAGGTCCATGTGCTTTTCCATTAATCATGCATCCGCAGGTGCCGCAAATTCCTTCACGGCAATCGCTTGCGATTTCTACTGGCTCCTCACCATCGTTTATTAGGTTCTCGTTGAGAACATCAAACATTTCAAGAAAAGACATATCTGGGCTAATTTCGTTGACTTCATACGTTTCAAAACGGCCAGTTTCTTGAGGTCCGTTTTGCCGCCAAACCTTAAGGGTTAATGTCATTGTGTTTTCCATGGCGTTCTCCTATTTGTATGACCGTTGCGTCAGCGGGACATTATCGAACGTTAATTCTTCTTTATGAAGGACAGCAGAATCTGATGTTCCGCCCCATTCCCATGCAGAGACGTGAGCATAGTTCTCATCGTCTCTAAGGGCTTCACCTTCAGGTGTTTGACTCTCAGTTCTGAAATGTCCTCCACATGACTCGTTTCGTTCAAGAGAATCTCGTGCTTTCAGCTCTGCTAATTCGAAGAAATCGGCGACTCTTCCAACCTTTTCTAGGGAGGTATTTAAATTATCGGCGGCGCCAAGCACACGAACATCCTTTTCGAATTCTTCTCTAAGTGATGGAATTTCAGATAAGGCTTTTTCTAAACCATTCTTATCTCTTTCCATTCCAATAAAGTTCCAAACTAGTTTTCCTAATTCACGGTGGAACCAATCAACGGAACGTGTCCCGTTGACGGCAAGCCATTTTTGTGTTCTCTCGGCCACCTCATTGACAACGGTTGCGCACGCAGGATCATTTTCATCAAGTGTGCTTTCGCCGAGGAGAGGAGCAAGATAATTACCAATTGTGTAGGGAAGGACAAAGTATCCATCTGCAAGTCCTTGCATTAAAGCAGATGCACCAAGCCGGTTTGCCCCATGGTCTGAGAAGTTAGCTTCACCGATCACAAATAAACCAGGCACATTACTCATCAATTCATAGTCAACCCAGAGACCACCCATTGTGTAGTGAGTTGCTGGGTATATGCGCATGGGGTTTTTGTATGGATCTTCTCCAGTGATTCTTTCATACATCTGGAAAAGGTTTCCGTATCGAGCACGTATAGTGTCTTCGCCATCTCGTTTAATAGCGTCTGCGAAGTCCAGATAGACACCGTTTTTTAGTGGCCCGACTCCGAGTCCTTGATCAACAACTGTTTTAGCATTTCTGGATGCCACATCCCGTGGAACAAGGTTTCCGAAGGCAGGATATTTTTCTTCAAGGTAGTAATATCTTTGATCCTCAGGGATATCGGAGACAACTCGAGCTTCGTCATGGCTCTTGGGGACCCATATTCGCCCATCGTTTCGAAGAGACTCTGACATCAACGTTAATTTTGATTGGAACTCATCACTTGCTGGTATGCAGGTGGGGTGAATTTGTGTGTAGCAGGGGTTAGCAAATAGAGCGCCTCGTCGGTGTGCTCTCCATCCTGCAGTGACGTTACAAGCCATGGCATTTGTGGACAGATAGTACACATTTCCGTATCCGCCTGTGGCGAGAACAACAGCATGTGCTGTATGGCTTTTTACGTCCCCAGTTATCAGGTCTCTGACAACTATTCCTCGTGCGGCGCCGTCATGAACGATGAGATCCAGCATTTCGGTTCGTGTGTGCATTTCAACAGAACCGGCACCGACCTGGCGCATTAGCGCTGAATAGGCACCAAGCAATAACTGTTGACCGGTCTGGCCACGAGCGTAGAAGGTGCGACTTACTTGAGCTCCGCCGAAGGACCTGTTGTCAAGGAGGCCGCCATATTCACGTGCAAAGGGAACTCCTTGTCCAACGCACTGGTCAATGATATTTAGGGAAACTTCAGCGAGCCTATGTACATTAGCTTCTCGGCTTCTGTAGTCACCGCCTTTAACTGTGTCGTAGAACAATCTGTATACGGAGTCTCCATCATTTTGGTAGTTTTTCGCACCGTTGATTCCACCTTGCGCTGCGATACTATGTGCCCTTCTTGGACTGTCATGATAAGTGAAAGCTTTAACGTTGTAACCTAATTCCCCAAGTGTTGCTGCTGCAGAAGCGCCTGCTAAACCCGTTCCCACAACAATGACTTCAAACTTCCTTTTATTTGAGGGGTTTACAAGTTTCATATCGAATTTATGGTTAGACCACTTGTCCGCTATCGGTCCCTCTGGAATTTTTGAATTAATTTCACCAATCATTCTTTTGCCTCCTTCTCGGCTTCGTATGCTGTGATCCCACATGGAGCCTCGCAGTTGTCTTGATCAATTAACCCAGTTGTAACTGCTATTGGAAAACTTAGATTTCCAATCAGGATTATTCCTGCTAAACCTTTAGCAAATGAACGACGGGCTTTATTGATTTTCGGACTATTGATTCCAAGGCTTTGGAAAAGGCTCCACGTTCCATGGTAAATATGAATGGCAAGGGCAATGTTGGCCACGACATAAATAAGTGCGACACCGATATTGCCCATTGAGACGACAATGTTGTTGTAGGGATCTCCTAAAACCCAGTCCTTACTGAACCACCCCCAGGTCAGGTCAGCTAAATGGAAGAAAAGGTAGAGGAGAACAATTGGTCCGGTCCACCGCATCGTGCGGCTTGCATAATTTGCTGCAATAAAATCCTGAGAGGAAGCGTACTTCTTATTACCGTCGGTGAAGTTTGCTCGGGTGTTGGCCTTTCGACTGATTTCTTTTAGCGTGTAAGCAGAGTGGACATGAACAGCGAAAGCGGCAATGAGCAAGAGGCGCACGCCCCATAGCAGCCAGGTTCTTGGAACGATATCGGTCCCGAGGTTCCGCAATGTTTCGGCATACTCGTGAATTTCTAAGGGGCCTTCATAGAGATGAAGGTTTCCGATCATGTGTGTCACGACAAATCCGAGCAAAACAACGCCACTCACCGCCATGGCCCATTTTCTTCCAACTGCACTTTGATAAAGGTTCAAAGGAAATGGAAGTTGTCTTGGCTTTTTACGAATAGGATCAGGGCCTTTTCGTATTATTGTTTGCGCCATTGCGTCTGCGCCTCCTGGCATGTGCTTTTTCGTTTTTCCCTATACAAACCGTACCGGCAGACAGGATTTATGGACCAACCGTGTGACCTTTTTTACACTTCAGAAAACCATTCTACTTTCCCCACAATCAGAAATGATGGAACTAGTGTTTCCTTATGGACGAACAGAATTTTGATCCCACCCATCGATGGTTTGATCTTTGCTACAGAAACAATATTGATATCAATATTGCGATAGCAATGTGCGAGAAATTGGTTGATGCGTATAGCGAACCCAATCGGCATTATCACTCAATGACTCATGTGTACTCCTGCCTCAATTTATTGGACGGCTTACCTGTATCAGGGCAAACCAAAGACATACTTGAATTCGCAACATGGTTCCACGATTACATTTATGACCCTCAATCAGATACGAACGAACTTGAAAGTGCTGATTTCGCTACAAACTGGTTAGCAGCACAAAATGTGGCCTATTCAAACGAGGTTAAGGAAATAATTGAGCTAACGGCTGACTATGGGAATGAGGTATTAACAGACGATGTGCAACAAATATTTCATGACTTAGATATGGCAATACTGGGAGCTAATAGCGATGACTACATGCACTATGCACGCGCAATACGAAAGGAGTATGAGCATCTCACAGACAATGAATATAGAACTGGACGAGCATCATTCCTTTCAGCGGTGGACAAGAAAGAAGTAATTTATAAAACTGACGCTTTTCGTGACCTTTTTGAACTTACCGCTCGCGAAAATATTCGCAGCGAGTTAGCGAACTTAGAAAAAAAATAAAAAGCAACTACCTTCAATGCGGTCCTAGTATCAAATGTCCGCTACGGTGCAAGCATGAAGCAAGCTCAGACATTGGGAAAACTTCGAAAATCAGGGTGGATTTCGCGGACAGTTAAAGAAGAAATTCGCGAAAACGCCATCAAAAGAATCCAAGAAGGTGAAGAGCTTTTCCCAGGCGTTCTTGGTTACGAAAACACCGTGATACCCCAACTTGAGAACGCGTTATTAGCTGGCCACGACTTCATATTCCTCGGTGAGCGTGGGCAAGCCAAAACACGAATGATTCGCGGCCTCACCGACCTGTTAGACGAATGGATGCCAATCATTGCCGGTTCAGAAATCAATGATGACCCGTATAACCCAGTATCAAAGTACGCACTTGATCTAGTATCTGAGAAAAAAGATGGGACCCCCATCCAATGGGTTCATCGAAGTGAACGATTTGGAGAGAAACTTGCTACACCAGATACAGCCATAGCTGACTTAATTGGAGAAGTTGACCCAATAAAAGTCGCTGAGGGAAGATACCTTTCTGATGAGTTAACACTGCACTACGGTTTAGTCCCTAGAACCAATAGAGGCATCTTTGCTATCAATGAACTACCCGACCTATCTGAGAGAATACAGGTTGGTTTACTCAATGTTCTTGAAGAACGTGATGTCCAAGTTCGTGGCTACAAAATCAGGCTTCCATTAGATATTCTTCTGGTCGCATCAGCGAACCCCGAGGATTACACGAACCGTGGACGGATAATAACTCCACTCAAAGACAGGTTTGGCAGTCAACTACGCACCCATTACCCCTTTGAAATAGATCTTGAGAAAGACATCGCCGTTCAAGAAGCAGAAGTATTTTCTCAAACAGGTTTGTCAATAACTGTTCCAGACTTTATGTCAACGATTGTTGCTACATTAACTCACGCTGCGCGAGAGAGTAATCACATCAATCAACGGTCAGGTGTTTCAGTACGTGTGACAGTCGCAAATTATGAAGCGCTTATTGCTGGCGCCGTACGCCGTAGCCTGCTTAGCGGAGAGACGGAAGTCATTCCCCGTATCAGTGACCTAAGCGCGCTGATAGCGTCGACAGCTGGCAAAATAGAAGTTGAATCACTTGACGATGGAAGAGAAGTCGAAATCATTCAATACCTCATCAAACAGTCAGTTCTTGATGCGTTTAAGAACACAGCAGATCAAACACTGTGCGCCGATATTCTCCAAGCATTCACGAATGGGGCTGTCATCAATGCCGGGGATGACATACCGTCAGAAACCTACCTCCAATGGTTGAAAGACATACCTGCGTTTGTTCCCGTGTTGGAAAGTATCGGATTAACGAAAGATGATTTAGAATCTCCACCGGTTATCGCCAGTGGAATTGAATTCATATTAGAAGGCCTTCACCTAAGCAAACTATTGAATAAAGAAGCCATGGGAGATTCCGGCGTTTATCGCGCAAGAGCCTGAATCAATGGATTCAATACTTGCGATAGATATTGGTGGAACAAAGGTTGATGTAGGTCTGGTTTCCGAAAATGGAACCGTGATTACTAAAAGCCGATTGTTAACACAAGAAGCCAACAAGAAAGCCTTATATGAGAGAGTTCTGGAACTCGCTCAAAAGGTACTAGCTGAAGCTACTTCGGAACCCGTAGCGGTAGGAATTGGCTGTGGAGGACCAGGACAAAACGCGTATGAATTGGTTTCACCTCTTAATATTCCTGAGTGGCGAGAGTTTCCGTTGCGCACATATATAGAAAAAGTTTTAGCAATACAGACATATATAGATAACGACGCCAAAGCTCTGGCCCTTGCTGAAGGATGGTTGGGTGCCGCAAAAGATCATACGAATTTTATAGCCATGGTCGTATCAACAGGGATAGGGGGAGGGATAGTACTTAACGGCGAACTTCTTGAAGGAACTGATGGAAACGCTGGCCATATAGGCCATGTTTTTGTACACCCTGATACTGGCAAAGATGCACTTGGCGTAGAAGGACTTCTAGAGGGCGCTGCATCAGGATCAGGTATTTTCCGGAGTTACGGAATCGAACCGAAGAAGGTCTCATCAGAAATACGAAAAGAAACCGGTATGTACGTTGGAAGAGCTGTTGCATCTGTAGCGAATCTTCTCGATCTTAAATTGGCTGTAGTTTCAGGTTCGGTTGCTTTGGGATTCGGAGATGATTTCTTTGAAAGCGCTCAACAAACAATTAACGCACTTACAAAAATTGATCACTCTCAGGGCACGCTCATAGTACGAGGCGACCTAGGAGACGAGGGTCCGTTAATAGGAGCTGCAGCTGTTGCCCTTCGGAAAATGGGAAAGCAAATCCTTGCCAAACCCTGAGCGATCACTCGCCTCTTTTGTCTCTTAGAAAAGCTTCCAATTCGGCAGCAAGATCATCACCAGAAGGCATAATCTCACTTTCGTCAATACGCTTTTCAAGCTCTTCTACATAGTTAGACATTTCAGCATCATTTGTGACAGCGGCATGAATACGTTTTCTCCATTCTTCCGCAGCAGTATTCAGCTCACCATGAAATGTTTCAACACCTGTTACAAGTTCCAATCTTGCAAGTAAAGACCGAGTAGCTTCTGGATTCGGAGGGCCAGGAACATAATGCGGAACCGACACCCGGAGAGAGATTATAGGAATACCTTCTTTATCTAGATGATCGTGTAACACACCGACCAGCCCTGTCGGACCTTCGTACGATGGCTTACCTAAACCAAGACGATCAGCTATGAGAGGATTAGCTGCACTTCCCACCACACCTAACGGTCGTGTATGCGGAGCCATACCTGCCATGGCACCAATCGTTATAACCATTTCCACATCCATGAGTCGAGCTACCTCCGATAACGATTCAGAAAATGTTTGCCAGCGAAGGTGGGGCTCAATCCCAGAGACCAAAAGTAAATCATGGTTTCCGGACTCGCAATCAGCCCCCCAAATCTTATTTGATGGCCAGCGGATCTCCCGCCCATTGTCTCCCAAATGGACGACAGGTCGTTCTTCCTGAAAATTAAAAAAAGATTCAGGGTCAATTTCGGCAACAAGCGACGCACTGTATTTAGCTATGAGAAGATCCACTCCTGCAGTTGCGGCTTCTGCGGCATCAAACAGTCCTTTAAGAGCCACAATCAGAATAGGTCGATTCATTTCTTTTCTGTCTACCCAACGCAACTCATTCATAGTCTGAGCCTTACACAAAATTAGTTATAAGAAAGAACTCAACTAAAATATCTGAAAACATGAGTACCTGCCCTTCTCTTATACAAGCGAATAACTAAACGAACCCCAACAATGGAATCTCGAATCAAAACAAACACAGTAATCGCTGGAACCGCTCACTTGACGAAAAGGCGGAACCACGACCCTGTTAATGTCGTTGAGTTGATGTGTGACGCTGTACAAACAGCTGCAGAGGATACAGGGAATGACAAAATACTTTCAGCCGTCGATCAAATCATAATTTCTAAAGGAACGTGGGACATCAGTAACCCCGGGAAACTGATCGCCAAACACTTCGGGTTGAATGCGAAGAGCGTGATCTATGATTTAGGTATTTTGCAAAGTTCTTTGGTTAAGAAAGCAATACAAGATGTAAGCGAATCTAAATCTAAATGTACTCTTATCATCGGAGCAGAAACGAAAGACTTCGAAAGGAACGCTTCAACGCGGCTTCATCCACTGCCAACAGAAAGCGATGATGATAAGAAAGACGTAGAGATTGTAAAACCCCTTGAGATTCCTATTTCCCAATATGAGATAGAGATGAGGCTGATCAGAGCTTCAGACCAATACGCCCTTCTCGAACACGCTTACGCATACGCCCATAAAATAGATACTCAAAAGCATCAAGAATTAATAAACACTGAATGGGAAGAGATGGCGAAAGTGGCTGACACAAACCCATCTGCATGGGTTGAGAAGGCCCATCAGCACGTGATTGCCAATGGATGGGGGCGACCAATCGCAACTCCGTACAAACTAAATCACGTTACCCAATGGAATGTAAACCAGGCATCAGCGATCATTATTACCACAGTCGACGAATTACAAACCTATGTACAACATTCTGATAACTGCACCTTCCCTAATGTGTTGATTGAATCGAACACAGTAACTCCTGTACTGGAAAGACGTTCCCTACATCAGTGCGTCGGGCTTGAAGAAATACATCGTGAATTCCTCCACCTCACAAAAAAACATCCAGCCGACATCCAATTCCATGAACTTTATAGTTGTTTCCCTATTGCTGTAAGACTCCAAAGAGAGGCATATGGATTAAATGACCTACCTGTCACTGTCACCGGTGGAATGACGTTCGGTGGAGGCCCGTTTAACAATTTCACTTTTCAAGGGTTATCCCAACTCTCCCAAAAAGTGAGAGAGGCTGATACCGACGGGTTAATCACCTCAATCTCAGGAATGCTAACCAAGCAGGGCCTTATCCTAATAACAGCTCAAAACTCTGGCTCCAATATTTTGTTAAGTGACGTATCCAACAAGACACAATCCAGAGCCCTGTCAGTGGAGATACAACCTGACATGACTGGTCATGCAGAAATAATTTCATCAACTGTCTCCCATACTGCTGGGAGCCCTAAAGTGTTCGTCCTTGTGGAAAACCAATATAAGAAGCGAAGATTGCTGAGTTCAACAAAGGAGATCATAATCGCTGAATTTCTCAACGGTCACAAGATCGGACACAAAGTATCAATATCTGAAAATGGTGAGTTCAGTATTTAAAACTATCGGTGGGGGGGGGCCACTAGAGCCCACCCCCTAAAGCGGTGGCAGTTTTCCAGGAGAACGAACGTGCCTACTGTGGTCTCAAAATAACTGTAAGTGGTGGATCCCTATCACATTTCTCTTTCTTCAAACCCTCGTAGCGAAACGCGTTGTTATGTGTAAAGCTCAAGTACAGAACGCATTTCAAGGAGTCTTCGATGGAATTAAGAAATCTTGTTGAACCTGCATCGTCAGTTGTCGTGACAATGGAGGTGCAAGAAGGAATCATTGGTGAGTCCTCAGCATTTCAGGACCTGCGCAATGCCGCTGTGTCTTCAGGAGTGCTATCAAATGGCCCGGATCTATGCACAGCTGCTCGCCAAAGAGGGGTTCCTATTATCCATGGAATGGCAATCAACAGAAAAGACTATCGTGGCTCAGTTGCGAATTGCCGAATGCTATCTGCTTCAAAAGATATGCATGAACGTGGGTCAGGAATTATCGAGGGTACAAGAGGAGCTGAATTAGTTGATGTATTTGGACCTGAGCCTGAAGACATCTCTATTCCTCGGCTGCATGGGTTAACTCCTTTTACGTCTACTTCCCTTGACCAAACGATACGTAATTTAGGGGCTTCTACCATTATCCCTATCGGTGTCTCCATCAATATTGGCATTCTAGGTTTAGTCCTTTCGGCCGTAGACTTGGGTTATCAAGTCGTCATTCCAACTGATGCAGTCGCTGGAGTTCCACTCGAATACGGCGAAAAGGTTCTTCAAGGAACGCTATCTTTATTGTCAACCCTGACAACAACCCAAGAAATTATCTCAACTTGGGAATAGAAAACGTAAAGGGCCGGACCCGAAGGCCCGGCCCTTTGATTCGTTCAGTTGAACGGTTACAGCTTTAGCTGACGAATGAACGACGGCGTGTGCTGAGAACAATCATTGCTCCACCGGCAAGTACTGCTGCACCGATGATCGCTACCATTGCTGATTCTGATCCTGAGTTAGGAAGAATCGGAGCTCCAACACCAACACAGAATGTGCCAACGTATGCGGAGTCCAATGTTCCACCACCGATACAGAATCCTTCTGCAGGAACAGTGTGAGTGAAATCTGCTGCCAGATTTCCATCAGCATCAGCGGTAACAATGGTTAGGCTATTGAGGTCACATGCCTCTTGACCATTTGCGGCAGCTTCTTCGTAAGTAGTTGACCCATCACAAGGAAGGAGCGCTACGGTTCCGTTTGCAGGCCACCCTGATCCAGTCATAGCAAATGTTTGTTCACCTGCTGCTTCAACAAATACTGGGTCTGCAGTGATTGACGCTAACGTTTGTGCCTGTACGGCGGGAGCTAGCGTAAACATTGCAACCAGTGCTACTGCGGCAGCTGATAGTAATAGTTTAATTTTTTTCATGAAAAATTTCCCTCTCATCAATACGACAACACGTTATTGCCGCATGAAAGTTAATAATGTGTCAAACGACACACCCGTAACGGTAGCCGTAATTCCCTGTATTTGCCATGATTTGCCCAATATTGCGATGAAAATAACCAAAAAAAAGGAGATATGTCTATTTCCATGCCCATACGGGTTCTTCAATATGGTCAGTTCTCATGGAATTGCCGAGCAGAGCGACTTCTTTGAATTGGAGCAATAACGCAGCAGTTGGTGCGTGAATTAATCGGTTTCGTATCGGCAATTGCAGAACTTTTTTGTCACTTTCTTCAATTGAAACCCACTTTGGGCTGTCTGGCCTGAAGAGTTCATCGAGATTGATAATAAAGATTTCTTCAACTTCGCCAGGTTCGGGATGCAAAGATGAAAGATCATTGACCCATAGGACTACGGGGGTGATTGAGAAACCCGAGCGTGTTTCGTATTCATCCAAACAGCCCAAGATCTGATTAGTGGATACGTTAATCCCTATCTCTTCGTTTATTTCACGAAGAACTGTTTCTTCTCGTGTTTCCCCCTCATCAATTCTTCCACCTGGCAAAGCATATTGATAACTGTGATTACGTAAACCCTTGCCACGCCTTGTTAGAACAAACCCTGCTTGACCGTTCTCATGTTCTACCACGATGATACCCACTGATGCTTTTCGTAAAGTTTCATCAGTTGAGTCAATTCGTTTGTGAGACGAGAGGTTATTCTGAATGAGTTCTTTTAACGCGCCTGCGAATGTGGTGTCAGGTACGCCTGTCGTGCCACTCAGCGTGCTTTCCATTCAGGCAATCGTTTTTCTACAAAAGCAAGTGGGCCTTCCTTTGCATCTTCACTTGCAGCGACAGGTTTGAATAGCTCGACCGCTATGCGTATACCTTCATCGTCGCTAACCATAGCTCCTTGCGATATGGCTTGTCGTGTAGCGCGCACTGCGAGAGGTGCGTTAGCGTTAATGCGTTCAGCTAGGTTCATTGCCTCGTTGATTGCGTCGCCCGGTTCACAGAGAATATTGACTAACCCATGCTGGTATGCTCGTTCAGCGTTCATGGTGTCTCCAGTTAATGCCAATTCCATAGCAATATTTTGCGGAACTCGTTTCGGCAGCCTTGTTGTTCCACCTGCCATTGCTACAAGAGAGCGCTTAACTTCGGGTAGGCCAAAAGCAGCATCAGATGATGCGACAACAAGGTCACATGCGAGAACAAGTTCGCAGCCTCCGGCGACAGCAGGCCCCTCAACAGCTGCAATGACTGGCTTTGTCCGCTCCAACGTTACGAATCCGCCGAATCCACCTCGACTCGTCCCAAGATTAGCTTTCCCAGAAGCGACAGCTTTGAGATCTGCACCTGCGCAAAAGACCGGACCATTCCCTGCAAGTATCCCAACCCAGACATCATCGTCTGCTTCCAGTTTATCTATTGCGCCTTCAAGGGCTTGAGCTAATTCGCCTGAAACAGCGTTCCTTGCTTCTGGCCTGTTTAATGTGATGACAGCTACTCGCCCGCTTTTTTTATATTCAACAATCATGTGTACGACCATAGTTCACTCATGTGATGTGATCACAAATTCCTATTGCGAAACCCGAACACGTTCGATATGTGCTCAAGGGCGTTGGGCTGATACTGTCTAAACATGGTCATCGGGAAATGGCGGAGACGAAAAAAGAATAAAAACTATTACGCCTATTCTGCTTGGGATGGCACCCAAACAGGATTTGATCTTTCTGCCGATGACATTATGTCTGAGCTCGCAGATGATTTGATGTTTGACGGAGATATCAACTCTGCTTTGCGAAGGTTAATGCAATCAGGGTTTGACATGGATGGAGAGCGGATACAAGGACTACGAGAAATGCTCAACGAACTTCGTGAACAACGTCAAGAGCGTCTCGAGAATTATGATCTGGGTGGAGTCTACGATGAAGTTTCCGATGGTCTTGACAGCGTCGTTGACACAGAAAGACAATCTTTGGATGAATTGCTTGAAGAGGCTAAGGAATCTGGGGATGAAAGACGCTCGAAAATAACTGAGGAGACTGTTAATCAACGTAATTTGCAATTGGACATGATGCCTGAAGATCTCGCTGGGAAAGTTCGAGAACTTCAGAACTACGAATTTACGTCTTCAGAAGCCCGCCAACAATTTGATGATCTTATGGACCAGCTCAAAGAACAACTTATGCAGCGCTATCTAGATCAACTCTCTGATGAAATGCAAAATATGGGTTCTGAGGACATGAGTCGAATGAAAGACATGATGTCTGCTTTAAATGAAATGCTTGAGCAGCGAGCTCAAGGTGAAGAGCCTGATTTTGATTCATTCATGGAAGAATTTGGAGATTTTTTTCCAGAGAACCCATCAACGCTTGATGAACTTCTTGAAGTCATGGCGCAACGTATGGCTGCAGCGCAAGCAATGATGAACTCTATGACACCCGAGCAGCAACAACAATTGCAGCAGCTTTCTGATCAGTTATTAGAGGATATGGATCTGCAGTGGCAAATGGATCAGCTAAGTCAGCATTTGCAGGACGCGTTCCCGGATCTTGGTTGGGAGCAATCATACGAATTTTCAGGGGATGAACAAATGTCTCTGGATAATGCCCAAAATATTTTTGAAGAACTTAGTGACATTGATTCCCTGGAGCGGATGCTCTCATCGGTGAATAATCCGTCGCAACTCGCTGAGGTAGATATTGAACGGGCCCGAGAACTTCTTGGAGATGATGTAGCCAACAGTCTTGATCAGTTATCTGAGATAGCGCAAGAATTAGAGAAGGCTGGTTATGTCGAAAGCAAAGATGGAAGGTTTGAATTAACTCCTCGTGCTATGAGAAAAATAGGGCAACAAGCCTTGGCTGACTTATTCAAAAAGTTAAGTAAAGACCATTTAGGATCTCATGATCTTCAGCATGAGGGGATAGGGCATGAACGGGATTTCTCAACAAAGCCATACGAATTTGGAGACCCATTTAATTTAGATATTCAACGAACGGTTCGTAATGCAATTAAACGAACTGGAGGAGGGACGCCGATAGAGCTCTCTCCTGACGATTTTGAAATAGAACGAACCGAAAGCCTTGTCCGGTCCAGCACGGTGTTAATGCTTGACCTGTCGAATTCTATGGCATGGACCGGCAGGTTATTGCCAGCTAAAAAAGTCGCAATGGCTCTTCAATCACTCATTACCATGCAATATCCGAGAGACTACCTCGGCATTGTCGGTTTCCATCTCCTAGCTCGTGAAATCGATATCCATGAACTACCCGAAGTTTCAACTGGTTACATGCAAGGAACCAATATGCATCACGCGCTTATGCTTGCGCGGCAAATGTTGGGAAAACAAACCGGGACAAAGCAGATTATTATGGTCACCGACGGGGAACCAACTGCCCATATTGACAGGAACGGCAACCCGTATTTTGACTACCCTCCATCCCAGTACACAATTGACCAAACTCTTGCTGAAGTTATGGCGTGCACAAAAGATGGGATTCGCATTAATACGTTCATGCTTGATCCAGAACCTGCGCTCAGTCGTTTTATTGAGAAAATTACTGAAATGAATGGGGGACGAGCATTCTTCACTAACCGGGATAATCTGGGCGATTATTTACTGGTTGATTTCGTTGAGCATCGACGAAAAATCATAACATCGCGCTAAAAATTGTAGATTTCGGCGTAAACGTAAATTATTTGCATCTTTTTGTTAAAGGACTTGCTTTTTAGGACGCTGACCTGCTTAAATAACATTAATGTAATTACAAGCCTGAGTTTTGGGCTTTTAAACGCGCCAAGTTGGCGTAAACAGCGTAGCTGTATCATCTGGAGGGTTGATCTTGATCGAAGAAGATTCGATTGCTGAGGGATGGCAAGATTTTGCTAATTGCCTTGGTGTCGACCCCGACCTGTTCTTCCCTGAACGAGGAGCTTCGACACGTGAAGCGAAAGAGGTTTGCAGGGGATGCGTTGTGCGAGGCGACTGTCTTGAATATGCGTTACAAAATAGTGAAAAATTTGGGATTTGGGGCGGTATGAGTGAGCGCGAACGGCGTCGCATTAGAAGACAAAGAGCTCTTGAACGTCAGGCTGCCGAGCAGGAAGCAGTCATAAGAATTGTGCCTGATTCCAAAGCCATCAGTTGATTAGATATTTTATTAAAATTTTCCAGTTCTAACTTCACTAGGAATTGCGTCAAGTCTTCGTTGCTTACGAATTTTTCGTCGTTGCCGTTCCGAACACCCTCCCCATACGCCATGGTCTATTCGATGAGTTAACGCATGTTCCAAACAGGCTTCCTGCACAGGGCATGTGGCACAAATACTCTTAGCTGTCACAACACCTATTCCATCGCTAGGAAAGAAAATCTTAGGATTCCTATTTGCACAATTGCCTTTTGACATCCATGTTGTTTCCATAATTACCTCCAATGCTTACAAGACGGTCCGAACACTAGAAAAGTTCCCGTAATCAAAAGAAATTTTTTTAGATACACTCAAACCCAACGAAACAAGGACGAGAAATGACCGACATAGAGAACGAACCCCCACGAGGGCATATAAAGATGGTGTACATGGGGCCCGTCGCCCCTCATTGGGAAATGCGATCCGATTTTGGTGATAAGGATCTCATAGATGGGCTTCGAACAAGAGTTGAAGCTCGCTTAGTTCTCCTGCCTCCTCATGACCCACAATTCCGACGAAACCGTGAACGGGTAAACCGGGACGCTGAACGAGAAAATATTCTTATCGAATGGGACTTAGGCTACGAAGAGGAAGCGGAAAATCCTGTCTAAATGTCTCAGAACTCTGAATTCAAGAATCGCGAGTTGTCTTGGTTAGATTTTAATGATCGCGTACTGTCTTTAACACAACAGGGCGATATTCCGCTTTTGGAGCGATTTAAGTTCCTTGGGATCTGGAACAGTAACCTTGATGAATTTTTTCAAATTCGCGTTGCTGAAACAAAGGCAAAACTGAACTACGGAATCAGCTCAGAAGCAAATGTGGACGAGTTAACCAGCATTCAATTAGCTGTGAACAAACAAATTGAAGTCGCAAAGGATAGCTTTTCGGAACTTATTAAAGAATTATCTTTGCACGGAATAGATGTCGTAAGCATT
>MDTB01004862.1_pt1 | contig 15607 bp, 19 predicted proteins | sample 811161 | NCBI WGS metagenome assembly MDTB01 (sample SAMN05326650, study PRJNA326480) | marine metagenome | isolation source: seawater | place: Mediterranean Sea | collected 2009 | reverse complement strand
ACAGTTTTATCAGAAAGTTTCATAACGAGTGTTAGTATAATCAGGTTCTTTAGTGTTGCCACTGAAGTAATAGAGGAGTAAGCAATAATGCATTGCTTTTAAAATGTCTTGCTTTGCAGTTCCCTTTTTATCATAGCGACTCAAATACTTAAGTGCATTAGAACGACAAAATGATTCTGCATCCCCTACAGAATGAATAAGATCAAGGGTTTGAGTATCAGAATTCTTATTTGTATAATGTCCTCTATAAGTAGAAGAGACATAATCTTTAAGATCTGCAATACCTTTATCTTCTTGGTATTTGTGAGATTTAAATCCTAAATCTGGTTGAGGTTTTGAATCCTCATATTCAGTGTTATCTTCCCCAAGAAAAGGTGTGTTGGTTGGTAGAGTAAACTCTTCTTCATTTGCTGTAGATGTCCCAAAAGTAACAACATCTTTTCCATAAAGATCAAAACCACTAGTATCAATGGTGATAGTCTCTGCTGCACCAACCATGTTATCTACTTGGAAGTCAACTGCATCTGCGTAATCAAAACTTGTGCTCGTATCAATATGATGTGCTATTTGATCATCATTATCTGATAAAGGATCGGTAGCAAATGGATTTGGCATATCACCATTCCGATCATAATCATAATAATACTTAGAATGCTTTGGTTCTGGATTAATCAGATCATACTCATCACTCTCCTGTGGAGTGATGGTATTTGATGCTGGTTTTGGATCATACTCATCACTCTCCTGTGGAGTCACTCTATTCTCATCACCCATGATAGAAGTCATACTTTTCTCCTAATATTATATCAAGGATTCGTCTTCTTGTCCATCTTCTGTTGGTACAAAGTCAGGATCAACTTTATCATAGAGTTCCATGAAGGACTGCTTAGTCTCATCATCGAATCTATTAAGACACATCTTAATTGCTTTCTCTTTGTTATTAAAGATACTATACGCTCTAATGATGTGTGTCAAACGACGAGTTGATATAACTTCATCAACACCACCATCATAAAATGTCTTACGGATGATGTCTGCCCAGTCTACAAGACGCTTACAGAACTCAGTGTTCTCACAAGGTTCTCTACTATCTAAAAGTTGAATACCAACCTCTACTGCCTTTGCAGTAAGAATCTTATGCTCAGTAGCAGGAACAGGATACTGTTGCTCAAAGGTTACACAGAATCTCTCTAAGAATGCTTCATTAAGAACATTAGTTCCAATAAATCTTCCATCTTCAGATCCCTTACCCTTGGTGTTAGCAGTAGCAATGATGTTAAAACCATGAGCAGGTTTTACAAACTTACCAATCTTCTTAAGGAATATTCCTTTACCTTCTAGGACGGACTGGAGACACAAGATCTTGTTAGAGGCAAGATCAACTTCATCCAAAAGCAATACTGCCCCTCTTTCGAGTGCTTCGACAACAGGACCGTTGTGCCAAACAGTGCTACCATTAATAAGACGGAAACCACCAATGAGATCATCTTCGTCCGTTTCGATTGTGATGTTGACACGAATTAACTCCCTATTTAATTGAGCACATGCTTGTTCTACACTAAAGGTCTTACCATTACCAGATAATCCAGTAATAAATGATGGGTAGAATAATTTGGATTGAATGATCTTCTTTACATCAGTAAAAGGACCAAATTTAACAAAGGTAGCATCCTTATCAGGAACTAAATTTTGTTGAACAGCAGGTAATGCTGCAGGTGCTTCAAAAGCAGTATTTAATTCTTCCACAACCTTAGTAGTTACCTCCAAATTCCATTTACCTTTTGCAACTTTATGCTCTTGAATTTTCTTAGTTATGGTCTGATAACCAATATCGTTCATAGCACAAAATGCTTTAACGTCAGCAGTGGTAAACTCTGTACCGTAATTAGTTTTTAAACCAGTAATGACTTCTTCTTTAGTCATTTTAGTTTCAAAGGCCATAATGTAATTGTTGTTCAGTAATCATATTATATACGCTATTTAATACTTAACTGTTTTAACTGTTCCAGTTCTTCAACTGTCTCTGCTAATTTTTTTATAAGGTCATTTGCTTCTTCAGCAGTAATGCTAGGTGGGTGACTATGCACACACCTAGCAATCATATCCCATTCGTGTCTATTAAGCATTATGCAATGAGTTCTACAAACTCACTAAGTATCTTCTTATTTAGACGCTTATCCTTAAGAGAACGGTTAAAATAACTCTTTATTTGTGACTTTGAAGCATTCTTTGCAAGTATGGCAGTTGTATCAGTTGCTGATAAAACACTATTAGACATTCCAAAATACTTCTTATATCCTTCAACCTTGATAGAGAAACTCTTAGACTTCCTCCATTCTTTCTTTGCTTGAATATACTCAGGAGAATCAACCATACAATAACGACCAAGCATATAACTATGATCCCTTGACTCCATTAAACGAATACCAATAAAGTTAACATCCTTATGTACATCAGTAACATACCTAATCAAAAGTTGACTAAACTCATGGTAGCGAGATGGCATCTTATATGTCCTACCAGTCTTACGATTACGTAGATAATCTCTATGATGATTAATCTGACATGAACCCATAAATGTATCTGGTTCCCAATGTCTTTGAACTTCTTTATGACGGTGTAGATGATGTGCTTCACCATCAGTAAGCATTACAACATTAACCTTCTCCATCTTACACTCTTCTTTGAATTGGGGAATTATCTTATTCAAAGCTACTATTGACTCATTCAATGGTGTTCCAGAAAGTTGTAGTCTACGTGGAGTTGGATACTCTGCATAGTCTCTAAATGAATGAGCGATTCTCCAAATATTTTTCATCTGAATCTCTAGATCAGGTGTGCGTGTATTGCTATTAAAGAACTCCATCAATGAGAATCTATGATCAATACATAATGCACCTTCAGTTGGTACATAATGATCTGGAACCTCTATAAGACGATGATCAGCATCATACTCAGCACACTTCCATTCAAATGTAAATGCCAATACCTTAAATGGAATATTTGTCTTCTTACAGAACCAAATTAAATTATAAAGTTGCTTTAAAGTATCCTTCATTACAGTCTGCATTGATCCAGACCAATCAAGAATAAAGATTAATCCATGACTTTGACCATCAGCAATCGTAGTGACCTTTTTAAATAGATCCTCATTAAATTTGTAAGTGTGGAGTTTAGTACAGTCAAGGACACCAGTCTTGGATGTAGCAGAACGAGCATATGCTGACGCTGCCTTTTTCATTTCAAATTCTTTAATAAGATAATTAACTGCTTTTTGTGCGTCTTTTTTATACTGAATAAAGGATGCATCAACAGTGTTAAAATCTGCTCTATAGTACATGCCAGATCTATTAAGATACCTTGCTGCTTCTTCAGGATTACTTAAAACATCTTTCTCCCAATCATCCCATGTCTTTTTGATGTAAGCATGAATATCCTCATTCTTACCAATAATAGTGTCTAAGTCTACATCTGTAAAAGTTAGATACTCATTTGGGAATGAATCTCTAGATATAAGATCACTAATTTTTTGTCTCAACAGATCGTCAGTTTGAACTTGTGGTTCCTTATCATCAGATTCTTCAGGTGTACCATCAGTCATTGTTGGAGTATCTTTTGATTCTTCATTATTCTTCTCTTCTCCTTCTGATTTTTCTTCCTCTCCTTCACCTTCAGCATCACCTTCTTCTTCCTGTTCTGCTTCTTCCTCACTACTCTCACCATCTGTAGCAGTAGCAGGTAATCCCATCTCCATTTTTAATGATGCAGCATTATCAGTATCAGAATCTTCTTCATCTTCCTCTTGTTCTTTTGCTTCTCTACAATAGTTGTATAATACTTCTGCTGCATGCTCTGCTTCTTCAAAAGTCTCTGAAGCACCAACAAGATCAACAATCTCCTGCTCTTGTTCAGTGAACCATATTGCAAGGAATGCTCCAATCTTATAATGTAAATTTACTTTATCAGCAAGAGTAAGATCATTAATATCTTCATTCTGAAGACTAAAGAAGTCATCTTCAAATAATCTTTGATAACCATTTCTAAATGTTTTACCGAGTCCAAGATATTTACGCTTCATCAATTTCTCTATACGAGCATCTTCAGTTACATTAAGAAATGCCTGAGGAACATTTACTCTAGGGTCTCTATTAGGTGTATATAATGCATGTCCTACTTCATGACCTACCAACATATCATATACAACTTCATCTGCCTTCTCCCACATAGGAAGTGTTAATACACGAGTCTGAACATTAAACGCAGCGGTTTCAACATCCTTGTTCTCAATGATTAGATCTTCTGTAGCAAGTAATTTTGCTAGGGTTCCTTTAATTTCTAAATTGACAGACATGGACTTTTTAACTTGTTATACACATTATAAAACCCCTTCCGTGGGGAAGAGGTATTAAGTAGACGCTTTTTTAACTGTCTACGTCGTTCTCTTGCACTGCGTAACGCTTGAGGTTTAAGCGTTCGCTTCGGTTCTTTGCCCGAATTGTGTTGCCAGTTAGGTAGTTTCATCGAACTTTTTAAGTGAGTCCTTGAGATTGGATGAACAATCAGGTGGTTCAGGTTCCACTATACCATGAATCTTCTTCCATTTGTTGTGCAATGCACCCATCATCCAAGATTGAGCAAGACTCCTTGGTCCATTCTCAAGCAAATCTAACTCATACCTACTAGAGGTATAAGCCTTATATTCCTCTCTCCAATTAGAATCATCGTATGGTTTGTCCACCGATCCAATCCTCCAGTTCTACGGTTTGTCTCCACCCGAAGATAAGTCTCAGAAGAGTATTCTGTGCAAGTGTTTCTCTTGCTTCACCAGGTCTCTCAGGTATATAGGTCAGTCTACTATCTAAACAAGTAATCATTCGTGCAACTTGATTGACAGAATAGTTCTTACCATTACCTACATTATAGACACATCCATAATACTCATCTTTAACATCAGTAATAGCAGCAAGATAATTTGCCTGTACTACATCAGATACATGTGTAAAGTCTCTACGTTGCTCACCATCACCAACAATAGTTAACTTCTCACCTGCTGCCAATTGACGTAAGAAGATACCAATAACAGGAGCATACTGTCCTCTTAATGGTTGACGCTCACCATAGACATTAAAGTATCTGAATATAACAGTCTTAAGACCATATAGATCTGTATACATCTTACATAACTTCTCACCATTCACCTTTGATATTGAATAAGGATTCAAACAATCATCTGGTTGCATCTCAGAATTTGGTACTTTATTCATACCATAACCAGATGAAGTGGATGAATACATCACCTTCTTAACACCTGCTTCTCTTGCACACTGAAGTACTGTACAGGTTCCTACAGAGTTTATTTGAACTGCTCTAATTGGATTCTCTATTGCTGGTTGAATTCTTGCTTCTGCTGCAATATGAAATACGTAATCAATATCGTCATATAACGGACGAGTATTCTCATAGTCGCAGATATCAAACTTATGATTCTCTGTCTTATCATTCCAATAGAACTGATCGTGAGCATCTGAATACTCATTATCAATTACAACTACCTCATGCCCTTCTGCAAGGAGTTTGTCTACGAGGTTTGATCCTATGAATCCTGCCCCTCCAGTTACTAATGATCTTGTCATGATTCCATCCTACTAAATCCTTTAATTTTTTCAAATCGAATAACGTTTGAGAATTTATCTTGTAAACCCTCCTTATGAGAGATTACAAAAATGTTTGCCTTCTCTACCACAAATCGAATTATCCGAAGGAATTCGTCTGTGCCAAACCCATCAAGAGATGAATCAAATGTCTCATCAAAAATGATAAGATTACAATTCAATGAGTTTTTTATTTTAGCAACTTCTCGCCATGTAAACAAGAGTGCCAAGTCAATCCTCATCTTCTCACCCTCACTAAAAGAAGAGTATGAGAAGTCCTCATGTATAGGAGATTTGATAGACTCATTAAACTCCTCATCTAATGAGAAGTTAATATAAAAGTCCATCATCTGAAGATAACGGTTTACCTGCTGATTAATCAGAGGTAGATACTTCCTGATGATTTTGGTTTTTACACCACCATCCTTCAGGAGATCAAATACAAAGTTGTATCTTATTATATCATCTTTTTTAGAATCCGCATCTGTGCTGGCAATCTCAAACTGATTTTTAAAGTCGGTTAACTTTTCATGTTCAATATTTCTGTCTTCAAGTTTAGTGGTAAGAGTTTGAATTTCCTGCTCCAAATCTCTGACTTGTCTTTGGTAACCAGAGATTTTTGTATTAACTTGAGAAATGCCATGCGTTAGACTTGTTACCTCGTCGGATATTTTAATAAAGGTGGACTCCCTCAACTCTTCCTCTTTAATTGCTTCTTCGAGTTCTTTATACCCAGATTGCAACTCTTTTGCTTTATTTTGGGAGTCCGTAATTTTATTTATTCTGAAGTCCTCTGCAATAGGTTGGGTACATGTAGGGCATGTTACATTATCTGTGAAGAACTTATGCTCTTTAGTAATGGTCGATACTTTTTGGGTAATTTTTCCTTTAAGGTTTCCTAACTTACGAAGTTTTTGTCTTGCTCCACTAAAATTTTCTAACTCTTTATTCTTAGATTCTAAAGACTTTTCAAGTTCCTTTTGTTCGCTTAATAAATTTTCTTGCTCTTTAATATGACCCTTAATAGACTTCTTCTTAGCACTAATATCTTTCTTACCCAATGCCTCAATCTCATCTATAAAAGTTTGTTGCATCTCATACTTCTCTTCCAGAGTCATCAATTTATATTCTAACTCTCTAATCTGATCCTTAACTATCTTAACTCTATCTTTAACAACCGAATTCATCTGAGAGAATATTTTAATATCCAATATATCTTCAATGACTTCTCTCCTATTAGAAGCACTCAGTTGCATAAAAGGAACAAAATTACTGCTACCAAGAATAACAATCTGAGTGAATGACTTATAATTCATCTTAAGAACTACAGTCTCTAACCAAGTCTGCTGTGCATTAGCATGAGCATCTTGATTTAAAATCTCATCATTCTTAAAAATATTAAATTTATTTGGTTTAATACATCTAACAATCTTCCACTTGACCGTACCAATCTCAAACTCAATCTCAACTTCAGTTCCTTTTTCATTGACACTATTAACTAATTGACTCTTACTTACACCTCTGTAAGATTTACCAAATAGAGAAAATGTTAATGCATCAAGTATAGTGCTTTTACCAGCACCATTATTACCAACAACTAAAGTATTAAATGAGTTTTTATCAAATACAATTTCAGTAAATTGATTTCCAGTACTCAGAAAATTTTTATATCGAAGTTTTTTAAAGGTTATCATTCTCAGGTGGTATCACAAGATCATTACCAGTAATTACAGCATACTCATATCCATGCAACTGGCAAGTTTTGACAATTAAATGGTCATCAACTTCTATTACATTTAAATCAGGATGGTTATCCCTCTCTTCTAACATCATAGCAAAGCGATCACAATCGTCCTCCTCTTCAAAAAGATAGAGAACTTGTCTTCCCTCTTCATTTGTAACGGAGTACGCTCCTTGGTCTTCACGACCCTCTAAGGTAAGTATGTACATTAAACTAATTCACATGCCTCCCTATAGACTTCTTCTATAAGACTCTGAATCTGAGACTTGTTTAAAGTCGTTTCAGTTTCTTCTACATACCTGTTTAATAATGATATAGTATCTTCCGATTCAATATCAGTATCATCGACCTGATCATTTACATCATTGAAGTTCTCTACAATCCTTAATTCTGCAACATTGGCAGCATAAATCTTATCAACAAACTTCTCAAACTTCTTAGGATAGGTCTTCTTCTTTACAAATAATTTTACTATCTTATCCTGATATTGTCTAGCATCAAATGTTTGTGCGTTGTCATCCTCATAATAAACATTATAAAAAATTCTATATGGATTACGAATCTCTTCTGTTTCTAAAGTCTCTGTATCAAATATATGGAATCCTCTAGGATCTCCAGTATCGTTAGCAAACATCTCATACGGATTACCTAAGTAATATATTTTTCCATTATCAGATCTTGTATGATAGTGACCAGTAAATACCTTTGCAAACTTATCATATACATCAACCTCATATCCATTCATCATAACATGTCCACGAGTAGCAGTGAACCCATTCAATTCTAAATGACCAAATCCAACTTTTGCTTTAGATGCTTTAATCCTTTTAAATGTCTCTTCTTCATTCTCCTTACAAATCCAAGGAATCAATAAAGTCTTTAACTTATCAAACTTAAGTTCTGTAGTCTCAGAATAACAAGTTATATTAGGGTACTCTCTAAGTAGTAGGTCTATAGCATTTACTTCGTTGGTATTCTTATAATAAGCAGTATGGTTACCAACAATAGTATGGATAGTATAGGATGTAAGTCTATCATAATAATTATCTTTTGCCCATTTCAAAGCAGCAAAATCTATACCCTTCCTATTATCAAAGGTATCTCCCATATCAATAATGGTATCAATACCTCTCTTCTCTATCTCTGGGAAGAATATATCGTTATAAAATTTAAGAAAATAATCGTGGAACAATTTGGAATTCTTACGAGCACCAAAATGTTGGTCAGTTATTACTGCTACCTTCATTGATATCGAGTCTTGGAATGAATAGAATCTTTTATACTATTATAGTCTGAAAAATTTCCACCTTCAGTTAAACTATCATCATGAAAAACTTCTTCATAACCATTCTTCTCAATAATCTTATTTTTAATCTCTAACTGCTTCTTCTCTTTCTGTATCCTACGTAAAAACGCATAATGGATAATCTGAGTAAAATAAGCAAACGGATTCTGAGACTTCTCAGGGTTGAAATTATGGATGTATTGTACACAATTTTCTATCCCATCAGAAATCATATCATCTTTAAAGATGTAATTAACAAAATTTGGTTTAAAGGATAAATGAGTTGCTATCTTTAAAAAACATTCGCCAAGATAATTAGTAATCCTAGGTTTAGGTTTACCTAACTCCTCTGCTTCAGCAACATCCTTTTTATATAAAATTAAAGCAGCAAGAAATTCCTTATTATTAACATAATGAATAGACCTTTTTCTTTTAGTAACGCCAGCCATACGACTTTCCTTGTGTTGAAGTTATTATAACATCTCTGAGTTGTAAGGACAACTTGACACGGTAGGCGTATATGGGTACAATGTACCTGTCAAGGTTCAAAAGGATTCCTTTAGTCCTTCTCAAAGAGCTTCTCTAAGATCTCTTTAGTATCAGCGACGTTACCTTTATATCCCATCTTACCATTAATCTTTTTTCTGATCCCTGAGGGGTCTTTTTGTTGGGCATCTGCTTCTCTAACCCACGCTTGATACATCATAATCATCTCAATATCCTTAGATTCACTAACAGTCATAACATTATCCATATCAATAACAAACATATCCTCTTTAGTAGTCTTTAACCAAGGTTCTAATTTGTAACCACTTAAACCTCTAGGTCCATTAATAGATTCTAAAGTAATAGGATTTGTTATTAACAATATAGTTTTATCTTCCTCATAGCACGGTGCAACCTTGGTGTAAATCTCTTCACCGCTTTTGAGTTTAATTGTTGCGTAGAAATCGTCTTCCATCACTTTCTCCTTACTACTATATTACCGATAACTAAGTAGTCTATATTCATATTTAGAAATGCCTCAATAGCATCTTCAGGACTTTCAATAATCGGTTTACCAGAATCATTAAACGAAGTATTCAAAAGTACAGGTATACCGCTTAACTTATTATAGTGTTTTAATAAAGTTGCCAGTTTACCCTCCTCTATGGTTTGGATTCTGCATGTGTTATCTTCGTGAACAATTGCTTGAAGATTGGATTTTTTTTCTTCTTTAACTGTTTGTGAATATAACATGTAAGGATTGTCTATTGCTTCTTCAAAGTATTCATGAAGATATTCTTTTAGCATAACTCCAGCAAAGGGTCTCCAATATTCCCTATGTTTTACTCTAGAATTTAGTATATCCTTGTTCTGTTTATATTTAGGTGACATTAGAATTGATCTAGAACCGAGTGCTCTAGGACCATATTCAGATCTACCTTGGAACCAACCTATTATTTTATTGTCATCTAGGTACTGACTTACAACATCATAGTCTAGTTCATCATATTCCAATCCCTGCAAATCTATATTACTCAGATCATATTCTTTACCCAAGAATGCTAAGTTATTAGGTATCTCTGGATTCTTAGTACCATATACAGCAGCACCGTAACTCAATCCACAATCGTTTACAAACGGAGTAATGTGGAAGTTATGGTCTTTAAATCTCTGATGAATCTTTGTATTAGCGAGTATATTTAAGAATACTCCACCAGTTAAACAAACATTTTTGTCTAAGTATCCTCTTTGTTTTAGAAGATCTATTAAAGTTATTACTGAATTCTCTATATTATATTGTAAGAATGCTGCTTTATCCTCAGGTCTCTTACCATCCATAGCAAATTGGACTGCTTCCATTGTCCTATACTCCACTATAGGAAGTCCTACATTACTAAAGGAATAGTCTTTAACATGGAACATCTTGTCCCCGTAGGCAGCAAGTCCCATTACTTTACCTGAATATGTCTCAGCATATCTATGATCTAAAATATCAATATCCTTACCTATCTTGTCACAATATATTCTATGTGACCATATTTGATGATATCTACCATACTTACCATCAGCAGTAAAATTCCTGAATATATTCTTCTCTTTATTAAAGTAACCAAAAGAGAATTGTTCTATAAAGTGTTGGGTGTCTCCTACAGTAGCATAACTACCACCACCATCTAAAACAATATAACACCCTTCATTTACATCCCATGAATATATTGAGGAATAAGCATGTGCCTCATGATGAGAGATATATTCAACTTCAGCATTAGGGAAAATAGCAGTCTTTAAATAATTATCAATACCACCATTATCAAATTCTTCATAAAATGCTTGTGCTCCAACGAGAGGAACAACTGCTAAATCTATATCATCTTCAGTAAGATTAGCAGCAGATAAGCAATACTTAATAGAATTCTCTGGAAAATCTCCATCATACTTATACTTGGTTAGTCTCTCTTCTTGTATACTACAAATATGTTTTCCATCTACAAATAGAGTAGCACCTGAATCATGAACCCAACCATCATCAGAATGACTGTCCCATCCTATAGCACCATATAATCCAATTACATTCATTTTAAATCCACCGATATAATATCATAATTAAATTTTTCTTCATTGTAGATCTTTATTCTTTCAATGAGATGATTTAAGGTATAATTCTTTTTTGATCCATAAGTACAATCATCAGATATATCATACAACATTGCTTTGGTCTTATTATTACCCTTCCTAAGTACTCTACCTATAGATTGTAAGTTACGTATTCTAGACTTAGAAGGTGATGCAAAGACTACATTATGTAAGTTTTTAATATTAATACCTGTTGAGAATACACCATAAGATGCAACAATGATAGCATTCTCTTCAGTATCTACAATCTTCCTCACATCTTCTCTCTCTTCAGTATCTACTCCACCATGAACAAAGAATACTTTTCTACCTGGAACTGTATTATCATTGATCAATTCATAGAGAGGTAATCCATGTGCTTCAACTCTCTGGAATAACACAAGAGTATTACCTTTTAAATCTAAAACTAAGTTTTTAATAAAGTTATTTCTTTGTTCATGACCAATGAGATACTGAACTTCATCTTCAAAGACTTCAAATTTTTGTGGAGGATGTTTTAATACAATACAAGTAATATCTAATTTTGCAACATGACCCTTCTCCATTAACTCAGCAGTTCTAGTTACCTTATAAGATGGACCAAATGCCCCTTCTAAGACCCACTTATGAGTCTGTGTGCCGTCTAAAGTACCAGTGAATCCAAACCTATATTTGGCATTATCTAACTTAGTCATTATAGATATTAAGGACTTACTTTTAAATAAGTGTGCTTCATCGCCAATAACAACACTATAGTCTTCAAAGAAGGATCTCTCTAATTTATAGATAGATTGCCAAGTAGTAATAGTAACGGGGAATTCATTAGTCTTCTCTCTACCAGAATATATACGGTGACAATATGAATCAGGAACCCAACCATAGTCAGCAAAATCCTTATACATCTGCTCTACAAGCGATGTCGTTGGTACAACTAGAAGTATTTTTTGGTTCTTACTTACAAAATACCTTACGATTGCGTAAATCATCAGCGATTTGCCAGAAGCAGTGGGAGATATCAATAATCTTCTATTATGCCTTAAAGCATCATATACTCCCTCAACTTGATAATCCCTTGCCTTTAGATTAGTAATAGACTTTATATAATCCTTTACACCTTCCCTAGAAACACCTTCATTAATCTCAAAAGGAGAACCGTAAAATTTATTTTCTTGGAATTTAACTTTATATTCTCTATTAACACAGAAAGATATTAAACGATCCAAGAGACCAACATAAAGTCTCTTAGACCGTAAATCATATAGATGAATTTCTCCATTCCAATTCCTACCACGATATTGTGGCATAAACTTTGCGTTTGGAACTTCAAATGTAAAATGATCTCTTAATTCATAATCAACATGTGGTTCAGCCTCAATCTTGAGATGTACCTCATTTAATTTATGAATAACTACATCAGCCATAACCTGCTTGGAATTTCATAAATTCAACAGCATTCTTAATCTGGTATGTTCTATTCTGAATAACCCTAAGTATACTTTCCAAATAATTTAAAATAGTATCATAATAATCTATCTTTAAACTAACTGAAGATAAACTCTCGTCTGCGTCTAGGTATTTTTGAAGTGTGTCTTTGTCTCTAATTTTTTTAGGGAAGGGATTCTCTGTGTAGACCTCAGGATCTGCTTTTCCCGTAAAGTATTCATACCGCTCATGACGAGTGTTCTTACGCTGTTGCTCTGCTTTTTTCTTTAAAAGAACTATGTTATTATAGATCTCATAGTATTTAGCATGTAATTTAGGAATATTTATAGACTCTGTATGTAAATTGTCAAGGTCAATGTTGGAGTCTTTCTCCCACATTTTCTGTATCATATCAAGGTCAAGTGTCATCCATCAAATCCTCCATCTTGTATCCACTTCTTTATCCACCGTGGTGCATAAAATATTGCAAAAGAACCACCCCAAAAAGTTGCTAACACTGCTATGTGAAACAACCTATTAGGGTTTAATAATAATCCTAGACCTACAAGGATCATCCAAGTATAATCTAAAGTACCGTGAAATCTATACCAAGCGTTATCACCATACTTTTTAATAAATTTATCTCTTTGTCTTGCGAACCACGGTGATACGTGCCTCATCATAACGAATCCTTCATTGAAGAACATGACAAAGAATCCAATCCAAAATATCATAAAGTTTTTCCCTCTGGACTTTGTATCTTATAGAAAGTATACTTGAAGACTGCCTCTGCTGTAAAGTATTCTACGTCTGGATTAGTAGCATCAAATGATAGATCTGACAATGCTACTGGGAACATATCATTAAATTGAACTTGGAATTGTACTCTTTGATTACTATTCAATGCCTGTAAGGTTCCATCAGAATAAATGTCCATTGACTTTGCTTGAGGTTCATTCTGCTTATTAGTTCTTTCAAGTCTAGCAACTTCATTTAATGTTTCTGGATAACCTAGACCACGCATCCAGTTTTGTATCTGCATATAGTTCTCTAGATCTTCATCAACTATAAACCTTAGAATAAAATCATCAAAGAACATCTTATCACCAGGAACATCAATATCCTTTAAGTATGTTGGTTGCACTGCTACACCCAATTGTAGACCAGGAATATTTGCAGAGTTTGATAAGAATGATACCTTCCTAGCTCTACTTAAGGTAAATCTAAATCCTACAGAGGATAAGAAGTTCCTATTAGATAACTGATTGGTATAAAGATTTCTAGATTCTGCCATTTTACATATGGGGTTTTAAGTAATTAATAAAGTAATCAGCAATTACAGAATGCTGTTCTGCTCTAGGATGATATGTATATGGATCAATTAATTTATTATCCTCAGCATATTCAAAACCAGTCTCCACTCTATCATCATTATTGTTGAGACATATCAAAGATAAAAGATCTCTTTTAGATCTATTTGAACCAATAAGATTCTTTGGTGTTATACTATATTCTTTAGATAGATAAGTATCATACCAAAAATTAATAAGAGTAGGTTTTATTCCATTATTTAACACTTTAAGGTATTGATTCCAATGAAGGATATCAAGTTCCAAGTCTTTTATGTTAGATTGATCTCGCTTTAAACTAGTAATACCCCATAAAATAATAATCTTATTTTTAGTGTTAGTTAGTTCTTGAAATTTTTTACCAATAAAAAACTTCTTAGCGGATTGGAATTGTTGTGTATTAGTAGAATCAAAGGTACTAAAATTTAAATGATCAATATTAAAATGATCTACGACCTTTTTTCTCCAACCTTTCTTCCAACATATATCATCATTACGTTTGAATAATTCTTCAAAACGTATTTTGGTCATACCTTTTGTATAACCACACCCTTCACCTACAGTCCAACTGTCACCGAAGGTAATTAATATAGTACCACTATTTAGGTTCATCAAACAACACTTCGTCCATATATCTATCTGTCCATTCCTTACTAAAGCATCTTTCAAGGATACCACGAGTCTTATCGTTCTTCTTCTGTTGATTACAATAATGCAATTGTGCCTGTAGTCTTTCTTCTCTACCCTCTACAGGTTTTGCTTCCATAACTGCTAAAGTATAAATTTCAAGAAATGCTTCTACAGCATTAATAAACTGAGATTCTTCTACTTTATTAATAGGTCTAATAAATTTACAATGAGGTGAGAATATACTTCCCCATTCAGGTAGTGTTCTCTCTTCTTTAAAATTAAAAGAAGTACTAATGTTTTTTAGTTTCTCGTTAAGGGTGGGAGAAAAGTCACCAACAGGTGATAAATCAACGATAGCAGCCCCAACTCCTCTAGGAGTAGCAACAACATCAGCACCAAAGATTGGTAAGTCATAATTTGAATCTGGAAAAAATACACAGTGTAGGACATCTAAAGATCCCAACTTAGCAGTTTCTAAATGAATCTTACGAAGACCTGGACACTTATATACTTCATTATGTATCTGTAACTTCTCTTCATCCATAGTTCCATAGATCTCTGACATCTCTGGACTAAGTTGTAATGGATGAATTCCAGGTAATGAACTATAAGAACAACGAATAACTGTAGATAATTTAATAATCAATTCATGATGATTCATTCTTTTTTTCCTCAATTTGTTTTTTCCATGCCTCAATAAGCAACTCTAACTCTTTAATCCTTACTAGAGTAGTCTCAATTTTTTCTTCAAGATGCATCTTTGAGATCCTCAACTTCACAATTTGGATTAATGCTTTCTACCATTGTACCACCAATGTCAGATCCTGCATCCATACCCATCATCGTAGCAGCTCCAGCAAGAACCCAACCAACGAAGGGAACCCCAGTGAGACTAGGGGCCACAGCAGCACCAACACTAGCACCGACCATT
>MDTB01225842.1_pt1 | contig 15608 bp, 15 predicted proteins | sample 811161 | NCBI WGS metagenome assembly MDTB01 (sample SAMN05326650, study PRJNA326480) | marine metagenome | isolation source: seawater | place: Mediterranean Sea | collected 2009 | reverse complement strand
AGTCTTGTAATCGCGTGCGGGGCTTTGGCGCATGAAATCACGACATTGATCAAGGCCAACCGCTGGGATCATCTAAAAGTTGAGTGCCTTCCCGCGAGTTTGCACAACCACCCGGAACGGATTCCCCCTGCCGTGCAAGAGAAAATCCGTCAATCCCGTGATCATTTCAATTCGATTTTTGTCGCCTACGCTGATTGTGGAACCGGAGGCCAATTGGACAGCGTGCTTGCTGAAGAAGGAGTCGAGAGATTGCCCGGCGCGCATTGCTATGAATTTTTTTGGGGTTCCGAGGCGTTTTTACAAAAGCATGAGGCTGAGCCTGGTATTTTTTATCTTACGGATTTTCTTGCCCAGCATTTTGAGAGACTGGTGATGGAGGAACTGGGGATTCGGGCTCACCCAGAGTTAAGGGACACTTATTTTTCCCACTACACGACACTGATGTACCTGGCACAGTCGGATTCATCCGACATCCTCGCGATGGCGCGCTCAGCCGCCCAAACCCTTGGCCTGGAATTCGAACACATGCCGACAGGATTCGGGGAACTGGAAACCAATTTGACGGCGTTTGCAAAGGTACAGCCGGCCCGCGACTGATGGTTAGCGAAACCACCCGACTTCACTTTTTATCTAGCGAACAGCGGAGTAAATTATGGCAAAGCTGATTACTGTGTTTTGGCGGGATATTCCTTCCCAGGTCATGGCGCGCAAAGGGCGCGATACCCAAAAAGTTCTTTTAAGCTTACGATTTCAGGAGGCTATCGACCGAGCGGCGATGCGTGCGGGTAAGGGCTCTTCAGATGCCTACCTGACTGAGTGGCGGCGCGAGACGGTCAGTTGTGATGACGCTGATCTCGAGCAGACCGTACAGGCCCGTGCCGAGGAGCTCGAGTCGGGGTTTTCTGATGATGAGTTGCTTGCCCTGATTCGTGCCAAGGGTGTTTCTGACAGCGGCCCGGCTTCAGACTGAGATCCACCGATGTACGCATTAAGGCAGTGGTCGGTGCGCAACTCGCGCAAACTCGAGTGGTTTTACCAGTGCTTTGAAGGAATTTTGTTAGTACTACATCCATTATGGCTATGGATTGGTTATACGCGGATTGAAAAACCCGTCCGGGTGGTCGAAAGAGCTGTCAAGAGCGCGATGTTCGACTGCAGGATGTGTGGGAGTTGCGTGCTCAGCGAGACGGGGATGTCCTGTCCGATGAACTGCCCGAAGGAACTTCGTAATGGGCCCTGTGGCGGCGTCAGGTCTGACGGGTCTTGCGAAGTCGAGCCCAAGATGCGGTGTGTATGGGTGGATGCTTGGGAAGGTAGTCAACGGATGCGTGATCAAACCCGTATCGCAAAGGTGCAGCCTCCCCTGGCCCAGGGCCAACGCGGCCATTCCTCGTGGCTTCGCGAGGTGCAACGGAAGCGCGACCTTCGATTCTTCCAGTAGGATGCATGCCATGCACTCAGCGACGAGCGATCCCGGACAGCCTCTGTCGATCCTTCAAGGACACGTGTCTCCGGGTCGGCTGGAGCGGGTGCTGCGAAGCGGAAAATTTGCGGTCACCGCGGAGATTGCGCCCCCGGACGCGGCAGATGTCGAGGCGGTGTACCAGAGGGCGAGCGCATTTGACGGTTGTGTCGATGCCATCAATGCGACCGACGGCTCTGGGGCCAACTGCCATATGTCCAGCGTTGGGGTGTGTTCGCTGTTAACCCGCAAAGGTTATGCGATGGTTATGCAGGTGTCCTGCCGCGACCGTAATCGGATTGCCATTCAAGGTGACGTACTCGGCGCGGCGGCTATGGGGGTGACCAATATCCTATGTCTTACGGGGGATGGAGTTCAGGCAGGCGACCAGCCTGATGCCAAGCCCGTCTTCGATCTTGACTGCATCAGTCTGTTGCAGACGGTAACCGTAATGCGTGATCAGGGAGAGTTTCTAAGTGGCCGCAAGTTGACCACTCCACCGAGAGTATTTCTCGGCGCCGCGGCGAATCCCTTTGGACCACCACTGGACTACCGCCCGGTACGGCTGAAAAAAAAGATCAATGCTGGCGCACAGTTTGTCCAGACACAGTACTGTTTTGATCTGGACCGGTTGAAAAAATATATGACCCAGGTTCGAGACATGGGGCTCACTGAGCGTTGCTATATTCTGGTGGGTGTTGGACCGATGCCGTCTGCACGCACAGCAGCCTGGATTCGGGACAACGTCCCCGGGGTACATATCCCTGATTCGGTGATCAAGCGCTTACTGAGCGCTCGGGATCCACGCGAGGAGGGCGTTCGTATTTGTGTAGAGATGATCCAGGCAGTCCGTGAAATTGAAGGGGTACATGGCGTTCATATCATGGCCTACAAGCAGGAAGAGCGGGTGCGGGAGATCGTGGGGGAGTCGGGGGTGCTTGAAGGGAGAATGCCCTGGTACCCCGGCGTTGATAACGACCAGCAAGGTCAGCAAACTTGAGGACACGTAAGTGACGGTAACAGTTGTCAGTTCAGCGACAAAGGAAGTACGGATCGGATTTGATCAGCCCTTTTGCGTTATTGGGGAGCGGATAAATCCTACAGGACGGAAGATCCTGTCTGCAGAAATGAAGGAGGGCGACTACAGTCGCGTTGAAGCTGACGCGTTGGCCCAGGTCGCGGCGGGCGCGAATATGCTCGATGTCAATGCGGGTATTCCGTTGGCGGATGAACCCGCCATTCTTGCTGACTGCGTGAAACTGGTTCAGTCCCTTACCGATGTGCCTCTGTCGATTGATTCCTCTATCGTCGCTGCGCTGGAGTCAGGCCTGTCGGTATATCAGGGGAAGCCACTGGTCAATTCGGTGACTGGAGAGGAGGAACGCCTTGAGCAGGTACTGCCGCTTGTTAAGAAGTACAACGCGGCGGTCGTCGCGATCTCAAATGACGAAACAGGTATATCTGAAGACCCGGATGAGCGTTTCCTGGTAGCCAAGAAAATCGTGGAACGGGCGGCAGACTATGGCATTCCGGCCGAAGACGTGGTGGTGGATCCACTGGTGATGCCTATTGGCGCGCTCAATGATGCGGGCCGTCAAGTGATGCATATCCTCCGTCGTCTGCGCGATGAACTGAAGGTAAATAGTACCTGCGGGGCTTCCAACGTCAGTTTCGGCTTGCCCAATCGCAACGGCCTGAATGCCGCCTTCCTCACCATGGCCATGGGCGCGGGGATGACATCAGCGATTACCAGCCCGTTGCACGTTGAGGTGATGCAGGCGATCATGGGTGCCGATGTCATGATGGGCCATGATCCGGATTGCCTGCGATGGATCGCACGATTTAGGGAGCCCCGGGCCGAAGGGCAGGTGAGCGCACGAGAGGGTCGACGCCGGGGTCGCCGGCGGGTAGGCAATGGCTGAGACACCCATCTCGGGGGGTTGCTTATGCGGCTCGGTTCGTTTCACGGTGCACGGCCCGTTGCGGGAAGTACTGTTCTGCCATTGCAGCCAGTGCCGCAAGATGAGCGGACATTTCTGGGCAGCTACATCTACGGCGCGGGACTGTATTGATATCCGGCAAGACGGGAGCCTACGCTGGTTTAAATCGTCAAAAGAAGCCGAGCGTGGTTTCTGCGGCCACTGTGGTTCTAGCCTGTTCTGGAATCATGCCGAAAAGGATACGCTGTCCATTGCTGCCGGAGCATTCGACAGACCTACGGGATTGGATACTGGTGCGCATATCTTCTTTGATGATGCGTCGGATTATTATCAGGTTCATCCGGATGAAAAAACGATCAGCGGCAGCTCGTTCTGAGTTTGTCGGCTCGCTAGGAAGTCGGTATGAGTAATGACGTGCTAGTGGTGTTCACGCCCTCAGGAAAGAGGGGTCGGGTAGCGCATGGAACGACGGTGTTGCAGGCCGCCCGTGATCTGGGTGTCGATCTCGATTCAGTCTGCGGGGGTCGGGCGATTTGTGGTCGTTGTCAGGTCACGTTGAGTGAAGGCGCGTTTCCTAAGCATGGGATTGAGTCCCGGGCAGCACATCTTTCGGGCCTAGGCGAAAACGAGGTTGCTTACGATGAGGTTGATGGCCTTGCCGAAGGCCGGCGCCTGGGCTGCTCGGCGCGCCTCTTGGGTGACGCGGTCATCGATGTTCCGCCGGAAAGCCAGGTGCACCGGCAGGTGGTCCGCAAGAGGACCGAAGTACACGATCTTTCTGTCAATCCTCTGGTTCGCCTGCATGTGATTGAGGTCTCTGAACCAAGCATGCATGAGCCTGTCTCTGATTTGCGGCGGCTTCTTGAAGAACTAGAGTTTGAGTGGGGCCTTACTGATCTTGAGTGTGATCTGCATGTGTTGACCACACTGCAGGGTGCGCTTCGGGCCGGGCAGTGGCAAGTCACGGTCGCGGTGTTCCGGGAGCGTGAAATTGTTGCGATCTGGCCTGGTTATCACGACACGGCCTTGGGGATGGCCTTCGACATTGGATCGACCACGATTGCGGCTCACCTGGTGGATCTTGCGAGCGGGGAGGCATTGGCGTCAGCCGGGAGGATGAATCCACAGATTCGCTTTGGTGAAGACCTGATGAGTCGCGTCTCCTACGTCATGATGCACCCGGGTGCCGAGCAGCAGATGTGTGAAGTGGTACGGACTGCCGTTGCGGAGCTGATTCTCGAGGTTTGTGCCGAGGCAGAGCAGACTCCGGACAACATTCTGGATTGCACTTTCGTGGGCAATCCCATCATGCATCATCTGTTGCTGGGATTATCGCCAGTGGAGCTTGGGGGCGCGCCATTTGCCCTGGCGACCGACAGCGCGGTTACGGTTTCAGCACAAAGGCTGAACCTTGGCATCAACCCTGGTGCGAGATGTTATGTGTTGCCCTGTATCGCGGGCCATGTTGGTGCAGACTGCGCTGCGGTGGTGTTGTCTGAAGCGCCCCATCTTCGCGAGGAGCTGACACTGCTAGTGGATGTCGGTACCAACGCGGAGATTGTGCTTGGCAATCGGCACCGCCTTCTTGCAGCCAGTAGCCCCACGGGACCCGCCTTTGAAGGCGCGCAGATCAGTTCCGGTCAGCGCGCAGCTCCCGGCGCGATCGAACGGGTCCGAATTGATCCCGAGACGCTCGAGCCGAAATTTCGGATCATCGGTTGTGACCTGTGGTCAGATCACCCAGATTTTGTTAACCAGACTGCCGGGCTGGGTATTACGGGAATTTGCGGGTCCGGGATCATTGAGGTCCTGGCTGAACTGTATCTGGCACAGGTGATCAGCAGCGACGGCGTTGTCGATGGCGCACTTTCAGCCCGCTCCCCGCGGGTCATCGCCGACGGCCGCACCTTTGCCTACCTCTTGCACGAAGGGGGGATTCGAATTTTGGTCACGCAGAATGATGTAAGGGCGATTCAGCTGGCAAAAGCGGCCCTTTATGCGGGTGTGCGACTGCTGATGGACAAGTTGAATGTGGATTCGGTGGATCGGATCCGCCTGGCCGGTGCCTTTGGTTCACATATCGATGTCAAGTATGCGATGGTCCTTGGGCTTATCCCCGACTGCGCGCTCGAGAACGTGACCTCCGCGGGTAATGCGGCCGGCAGTGGTGCCCACATCGCCTTGGTTGACAGAAATTCCCGTGAAGAAATCGAGAGGGAAATCCGGCGCATTGAAAAAATTGAAACGGCGGTGGAGACCCGTTTCCAGGAGCATTTTGTCGAGGCGATGGCTATCCCTCACAAGAGCGCACGCTTCGATGAACTCGCCAAGGCCGTGACTCTACCTCTCCAGACTGATGCACCTTCTGATTCCCGGTTGTCTGGGCGTCGCCGTCGGCGGCGTTGAGCCTGTCTTTTGTCACGGCCTGACAAGGTGTTAGGCTAAGTGGTAGTCCGGGGATAACGAGTCCCGGCGAGTGAGGCCTGTAAAAGATGAGTGAAGCATTGCGTAGGGTGACGATGTTCCAGGGGCTGGATCAGTCTGACCTGGATACCCTGGCAGGAGTTGCCAGAGAGGTCACCGCTGAGCGTGGAGAGATTATTGTCAGCCAGGGTTCAAAGGGTGAAAGCCTGTATGTAGTGGTCAGCGGGCAAATTCGGGTTTACCTTTCTGACGAGTCCGGCAAAGAGATTATTTTGGGTCTTGAGGGACCTGGTGCCATATTTGGAGAGATCGCTGTGTTGGATGGCCGACCCCGCTCGGCCTCTGTGGCGGCAATGAAGCCTACCGAACTTCTGAAGATCGATGGACAGGAGTTTCTTCAGCTGTGGCAGACGAATGCTAGGCTCGCGCTTACTGTCATTACGGCACTTGCAGGAATGATCCGTAAACTCACTGACGCGACACAGGGGCTCGCCTTGCAGAGCGCCTATCGTCGCCTGGTCGCCCGTCTGCAAGAGCGGGCTGTTGAGGAAAACGGCCAGACGGTAATCCCCGAAAGACTTACCCATCAGTTGTTGGCCGATATGATCGGCTGTTCACGGGAAATGGTCAGCCGGATCATGAGCGATCTTGCTAAGGGCGGGTACCTGCGGGCCGAAGGCGAGCGTTGGGTCATGGCGCGGAAATTGCCGGCGGATTACTGATTGGAATTACATATGATGAAAGCGACGTTGATTTCGGTAGGGAGAGTACGTTGGTGATACACGGCACGATAGCAAAAATGCGCACGCACCTAGATTCGCCGGTGCGTTATGAACTGCCTATTGGAGAGAGCTCGGTCGATATCAACAGTCTGCTGGGAAAAGCGATCACGCTTACCTTCACGGGAACGATTCTCTGTATTGCCTGTGGGCGCAAGACAAAGAAAAGTTTCAATCAGGGCCACTGCTTTCCCTGCCTTAAACGTCTTGCTTCTTGTGATCAGTGCATCGTTCGGCCTGAACTCTGCCATTATCATGAGGGGACTTGCCGTGAGCCCAAATGGGGTGAGTCGCACTGTCTGCAGCCTCATGTGGTGTATCTAGCGAATTCTTCCGGTTTAAAAGTGGGCGTGACTCGCGCGAGTCAGGTGCCGACTCGCTGGATCGATCAGGGTGCAGTTCAGGCGATACCGGTTTTTGAAGTTAAGGAAAGGCGTATTGCCGGCCTTCTTGAGGCGACTCTTCGTCAGGTCGTTGCCGACCGTACCGACTGGCGGCGGATGCTTAAGGGCAGTCCCGATAAGCTAAACATGCTTGCTGAGCGCACCCGGATACTGAGCGAGGCAGATCCTCTGATTACCCAATTCAAGAAGGGGCCAGACTGGGGCGATACGAAAACGTCTTCGTCCAACAGCGTTTGTGAAATTATGTATCCAGTGGCCACATATCCGGAAAAAGTGAAGGCCCACAATTTTGATAAAACAGCCAGTGTTTCCGGAAAACTACAGGGCATTAAGGGGCAATACCTTATCCTCGATACGGGTGTTTTGAATGTTCGGAAATTCGCAGGCTATGAACTGGAATTGAACGATTAAACATAATATTTAACTTATATAACAAACGGCGCTGTTTGCGACGCTGAAAACCTGATCTGATGGACGTCCATCCGCTCGACGGGCATGTATTTTGGCCGTTGGATGAAGCTTATTTCCCAACCGTGATAACGCCAGGGAGAGCAGAGCCCCAGCGTCCTAGCGTTACCTCGTTTCCCTGTTCTGGGTGAGTGGGGATATTCAGAGACAGCAGCAACGAGAATCCGGCCAGTCCCGCGCCGACCAAAAAGACTGAAGCGGGAGAAGTCAGCCAAAGGACGCCCAGCACCGCAGGCAGCACCACGGCCGCAATGTGGTTGATGGTAAACGAGACGCCAGCACTGGACGCGATATCGGCCGGATCGGCGATTTTCTGAAAATAGGTTTTGATGGCAATCGCGAGTGCAAAAAAGAAATGGTCGATAATGTACAACCCTGCGGCGACAACTGCGCTCTCAACGAAAGCATATGCGACGAACACTATGACCAGTCCAACATATTCAAACACCAGTGCAGTTCGCTCGCCCACCATGCCGATGATGCGTCCAATACGGGTGGCAAAGAGCATGTTCAGTGTCGCATTCACAAGAAATAGTACAGAGATGGCGGCGACGCTATAGCCGAATTTTTCAACCATCAGGAATCCAGCGAAAACAATGAAAATCTGTCGGCGGGCGCCAGAAAGAAAGGTCAGCGCATAGTAGAGCCAATAGCGTTTGCGCAGCACGAGTTGCCGGCGCTGTTTGACCTTGACCGGAAATTGCGGAAAAGACAGCCAGGCGGTAATGGCAATCAGTACTGTGATACCGCCACCGAGCACATAGACGGTGACAAAATCGAGTGAAGCAATATCAAAGGCAGCCCAGATCACTGCAAAGGCTACGATCGATGTGAATGCGCCAACTGCAATAATGCGCCCCAGGATTTCTGCTGTGCGCTCTTTCTCAATCCACTGAAGCGACAGCGAGGTCTGGATCGTTTCGTAATAATGAAAGCCTATGGACATCACGATGGTCGTTAGGTACAGACCGATCACGGTAGGAAAGAATCCAGTCAACGCTGTTCCGATGCCGAGCAGAGCAAGCGAGATGAGCGCAATGTGCTGTTCGCGGAGCAGCAAGAGCAGAAACACTACGGTAAACGCAAGAAAACCTGGCACTTCCCGAAGACTTTGCAAAATTCCCATTTCAGCACCACTGAACGCTGCCCGCTCAATCGCGAAGTTGTTCAGCAAAGCCTGCCAGGTCGCGAAACTTAACGGAACCGCGCCGGCCATCAACAACAGCAGAACTTCGGGACGTGAGCGGATGTTCTGGAGTACAGCGATCATAAATTGGTCAGTCCAGGAAGGAGACGTCTTTTCGTGAGCACGATGGAGTCATTAGCCAGTGTCGGCCGATGAAGATAGTGAAAGTGCAGGGTTAATGATACAGTGAAAGTTGTTCGACCGAATGCAGTTCGTTGTGATCAAGATCGACAAAGAAATCAAATCACCTATCAAGGTCGGGTTGTTCGTCACCTGTCTTGCGGACCTCATGCGTCCGCAGGTGGCGTTTGCTGCGGTAACTTTACTTGAGTCGGGAGGATGTAGAGTCCGGGTGCCGCGGGAACAAAGCTGTTGTGGCCAGCCGGCACTGAACAGCGGTGATCGCGCCAGTACAACAGAAATTGCTAAGAATGTGATCCGGGCATTTGCCGAAGATGATTATGTGGTTATTCCTTCGGGATCCTGTGCCGATACGCTGATCAACAAATATCCCGCACTCTTCCGGCACGACGTCCACTGGGCAGGGCGTGCCCAAAGCCTTGCCGATAAGACTTTCGAACTGACGAGTTTCCTGACAGAAAAGCTGGATCTCAATCTGGAGGGAGTGTCCTACCCCAGCGCCTGCACCTACCATGATTCCTGTTCCGGACTTCGGGAGCTGGGCATCCAAAAACAGCCGCGCAAGCTCTTAGCAGGCGTTGAAGGTATGGCGCTCAGCGAGTTGGAGGATAGCAGTGTGTGCTGTGGCTTTGGGGGTCTTTTTAGCGTGAAGTACCCCGATATTTCGGGCCGCCTTGTCAGCGATAAGTGCGCGCAGATTACGCAGACGGATGCCGATACGGTAATCGGCGGGGATCTTGGATGTCTGCTGAATATTGCCGGTCGACTTCGGCGCGAAGGAAAGCGCCTGAAGGTCTTCCATATTGCAGAGGTGCTTGCCGGCATGACCGATGGTCCGGCAATCGGCGAGGTAGAAGGCGAAACATGAATGCGTCGGCGTCGTCTCAGCGGGTGGAGTTTCAGGAGCGGGCCCGACAGGCGCTGAGCGATGTCAGTTTGCAACGGGCGATGGCCAAGGCCCGCGGCGGTTTTGTCGATCATCGTCGGGATGCCGTTGATGCTTTGCCTGAATTCGATGCAATTCGTGATGCCGCCCGGGATATCAAGGATCACGTGCTGGCGAACCTTGATGGTTACCTGGAGTTGTATGAGCAGAAGGTGATTGAGAATGGCGGGCAGGTACATTGGGCCCGAGATGCTGACGAGGCCTGTCGTATTGTGGCTAAGATTTGCCAAGACGCCGAAGCCAAAACTGTCACCAAGGGTAAGTCAATGGTCTCCGAAGAGATCCACCTTAATCCGGTGCTGGAGGCTGCCGGTATGACAGTGGTCGAAACAGACCTTGGCGAGTACATTGTGCAACTGGCAGGAGAAACCCCCAGCCATATAATTGCGCCCGCCGTCCACAAGACCCGGGAGCAGATCACAGACCTGTTTCATGAGCATCACAGTCCGCTTGGATACACCGACCGGGTGACACAGCGCGAGGCGCTGGTTAATGAGGCGAGAAGCGTACTCCGAGAGCGCTTTGTAGCTGCTGATGTTGGTATTACGGGAGCCAACTTCTTGGTCGCCGAGACGGGGGCTAATGTCATCGTGACTAACGAAGGCAATGGTGATCTGACAAGCTGTCTACCCCGGGTGCACATTGTCACCGCCGGAATTGAGAAAGTGATTCCTTCGCTGGATGATCTTTCGGTGTTGCTGCGGGTGCTGGCTCGCAGCGCAACCGGCCAGGAATTCTCAGCGTACACCTCTCTTTATTCAGGTCCCCGTCGTACCGACGAGATGGAAGGCCCCGAGGCGTATCATGTGGTGCTGCTGGATAACGGCCGCTCGCGTCTCCTCGGAGGCCAGTACCAACCGATGCTGCGATGCATTCGGTGCGGCGCCTGCCTCAATCACTGCCCGGTCTATGGGGCCATCGGAGGACACGCTTACGGGTGGGTTTATTCGGGTCCAATGGGGGCGGTCCTCACTCCGCTGCTGAATGGTTTTGACCAGGCAATGGATCTGCCTAATGCCTGTACATTGAACGGCAGGTGCAAGGAAGTGTGTCCGGTACGGATTCCGCTTTCTGACTTGTTGCTGAAGCATCGCCTTGAGCAACACGACCGTCGGCTGAATACCCTGTTCGGGCGTTTTTTGCTCAGTGCTTGGGCGTGGCTGGCCCGTCGCCCAAGGATGTATCAGGGAGTGATGGCGTTGCCGTTGTGGCTGATGCACCGTCTTGGAAAACGCCGCGGTGTGTTGTCGCGTTTACCCGGATTGGGGGGATGGACGGACAGTCGCGATTTTCCGATTCCCGCCCGGCGATCATTTTTACGACAGTGGCATAGCCGCAAGGCCAGGTCATGACGTCAGCACGCGACGAAATCCTGGGAACCCTTCGGAAGTCGCTGGCGGCTGGCGATCCCCGGACGCTCCGGCGCCTGGAGGAATTAAGATCCCGGATTCAGAATTCTGAACCGCAGGTTCAACCCCGTTTTGATGATGATCTGCTAACGCGCTTTTGCCAGAAGCACGTGGCGGTGCATGGGACCTATGATCGAATTGCCCGTGACGGAATCGAGGCGGCCGTGGTGAGCCATTTGGCGGGTTTGGGTCTCGATGCGCAGTGGCATCTGGGTAGCGGACCTCTGCTGGATGAAACACGCTGGACGGATCAGGTCTTCGTTTATCGCAAAGGTGCCGATAAAGAGACCAAAGTCGCTCTGAGTGAGGCATTTGCTGCTGTTGCTGAAACCGGCACACTGGTTCTGTGTTCAGGCCCGGCCGTTCCTTCCTCACAGAATTTTCTGCCGGATGATCATGTCATCGTTGTCGACGGCCGTCGAATCGTGCGACACATGGAGGATGCTTGGACAATGTTGCGCGATTCAGGAGCGGGCTCAGGCCGGGCAATTAATCTGATTACCGGGCCTTCAAAAACCGGTGATATTGAACAGACTATTCAGTACGGGGCGCATGGACCCCGTCGTCTGCACGTGCTGATCGTCGAGCAAACGTAAATCGCCTGTTCCTGTTACTGAGCAGGGGACTCGCTATAATTAGGACTAGACCCCGTCGACCGATGCCGCAACAGTGACCCACACCTTGTTCCCCCTCAAATATAGCTAATGCAGGAAAGTTTCACACACGAACAGTTGCTCGATTGTGGCCACGGGCAGATGTTTGGCCCTGGTAATGCGCAGCTCCCGTTGCCGCCGATGCTGATGTTTGACCGTATCGTTCACGTCTCCGACGAAGGCGGCGAATATGGCAAGGGTGAGATTGTGGCGGAGCTTGATTTGAATCCGGATCTCTGGTTTTTCCAGTGCCATTTCGAGAATGACCCAGTCATGCCGGGCTGCCTTGGCGTCGATGCGTTGTGGCAGTTAGTGGGCTTCTTTCTGGGATGGAGGGGAGGACAGGGACATGGCCGTGCCCTGGGATCTGGGGAGATACGTTTTACGGGGCAGGTTACGCCTGACTGTAAGATTGTGCGTTATCGGGTGTCACTCAAGCGCGTGGTCATGCGTCGGCTGTACATGGGTATCGCCGATGGATATGTCGAGGTTGATGATCGGACCATTTACACCGGACGGGATCTGCGCGTCGGTCTGTTTAATGCCCAGGAGGGAGGGACTGTCGCATGAGACGGGTTGTCGTCACCGGAATGGGAATTGTTAGCAGCATTGGCAACAATTGTGCCGAAGTCGAAGCCTCGCTGCGGGAGGCGCGATCCGGCATTGTCTGTGCGGACGAGTACCGGGAACTGGGTTTTCGCTCTCAGGTGCACGGCAGCATTGACATCGACCTTGAGGCCGAGATTGATCGAAAATTAAGACGCTTCATGGGCGCCTCGGCTGCCTACAACTATCTTGCGATGCGCGAAGCAATTGCGCATTCTGGCTTGACCGAGGCCCAGATTTCTAATCCCCGTGCTGGATTGGTTGTTGGAAGTGGCGGCGGTTCTCCCCAAAATATTGTGCTGGCGGCTGATCTGCTTCGCGAAAAAGGAGTGAAGCGGGTGGGCCCCTATATGGTGACCCGGACCATGGCGAGCACCAATTCAGCCTGTCTTAGCACTGCCTTTTCGATTAAAGGGGTTTCGTATTCGATCAGTTCTGCGTGCTCCACCAGCGCCCATTGCATTGGACACGGGGCGGAGTTGATTCAGATGGGTAAGCAGGATGTGGTTTTTGCCGGTGGCGGTGAAGAGTTGCATTGGAGTACATCCGTGCTGTTTGATGCCATGGGGGCAATGTCGTCGCGCTATAACGAAACCCCACAGGCGGCGTCGCGCACCTATGATGCCGATCGTGATGGGTTTGTCATTTCCGGCGGCGGCGGGGTCCTGGTGCTGGAGTCGTTGGATCACGCTCTTGGCCGTGGCGCGCCGATCCTGGCAGAACTGGTGGGTTATGGCGCGAGCAGTGATGGATACGATATGGTTCAGCCGTCGGGCGAGGGCGCCATCCGCTGTATGGGACTTGCACTGGAAGGGGTGTCAGGATCGATCGATTACATCAATACCCACGGTACCAGTACGCCGGTAGGTGACATCCAGGAACTAGAGGCGATTCGTACCGTCTTCGGCGACGCGCTTCCAGCTCTGAGTGCCACCAAGTCGCTGACAGGTCATGCCCTGGGTGCAGCGGGCGTTAACGAGGCGATTTATTCACTGATCATGCTTGGCGGTAAATTTATGTCGCCGTCGGCCAATATTGAAAATCTGGATCCCAAGGCGCTCGGTTATCCAATTGTCCGTTCCACCACCGATGCCCCTGATCTTAATACTGTGATGTCCAATAGTTTTGGATTCGGGGGCACCAACGCGACGCTTGTCTTTCAGCGCTTTTCGGACTGAGACCTCAAAAGAGTCTCATCCGCTAATGATCAGCAGGTGCGGGAAAGCGCTTCGGGCTGAAGGCCTTTTTTCTCGGCAGCGAAACGTTCTTTGACATAGTTCTCTACGAGCGCGATGAATTGTGCTGCGATGTCGTCTCCACGTAGCGTACAGAGCTTTTCCCCATCCTGAAAGACCGGTGCGACGGGTTTTTCCCCGGTACCTGGAAGGCTGATCCCGATGTCCGCGTGACGACTCTCACCGGGACCGTTGACGACGCACCCCATGACCGCGACAGACAGTGTTTCCGCGCCGGGATATTCCGTCTTCCATTTCGTCATGCGTTCCCTGAGGTGTTCCTGTACTTCACCGGCTAAATGCTGAAAGAAATCACTCGTGGTTCGCCCACATCCGGGACAGGCGATGACTTGGGGGCTGAAACTTCGCAACCCCATTGACTGGAGCACCTCCTGTGCAATGCGGACTTCACGGGTCCGGCTCTCCCCCGGTTGAGGCGTCAGGGATACTCGGATGGTGTCGCCGATTCCCATGTGCAGCAGCAGGGCGAGCCCGGCAGTAGACGAGACGATGCCTTTGTCGGCCATACCGGCTTCGGTGAGTCCCAGGTGTAGGGCGAGATCCGACCGTTCAGCCAACTGCCGGTAAACCTCGACAAGTTCTGGGACTGCGCTGACTTTTGCAGAGAGAATGATCTGGTCAGGCCTCAGGCCTTCCCGCTGCGCAAGTGCCGCACTGTTGATTGCGGAATCCACCAGCGCTTCCCGAGTGACTACCTCCAGAGACCGCGGGGTCGCCAGAGCGGCATTTTCGTCAAGCTTGCCCGCAAGCAACTGCGGATCGAGAGACCCCCAGTTCACGCCAATGCGTACCGGTTTGTTTCGAAGACAGGCTTGCTCGACCATCTGGCAAAACCGCGCATCGCGTTTCTCACCCTGGCCGACGTTGCCTGGGTTAATCCGGTATTTATCGAGCGCATCGGCGCAATCACTGAACTCCTGCAGGAGTGTGTGCCCGTTATAGTGAAAATCTCCGACCAGAGGTACCGGACACAGGGCGGAATCCAATTGCTTCCGTATTTTTGGCACAGCACGCGCGGCCGCTTCGTTGTTTACCGTAATCCGAACAATTTCTGATCCAGCCTCTGCGAGTGCAATGACCTGACGGACCGTAGCCCCAACATTGGCGGTATCGGTGTTGGTCATCGACTGGACGACAATGGGTGCGTCGCCACCGACGAGTACGTGACCGACCCGGACCTGGGAGGTAGGTCTTCTGATGATGGAGGTTTGCTGCATAGGGGTCGAGGGCGGTTTGGTTCGGCTGGGTCAGATATTCTAATAGTCCTACATGCGAAAAACGCCAAACTCTGTCTTGGCGATTGGGGCATTGTGAACGGTGGCGAGCGCCAGCGATAGGATCCTGCGTGTATGGGCCGGGTCTATGATACCGTCGTCCCAAAGTCGGGCACTGGCATAGAACGGATGCCCCTGTTCATCGTACTGGTCGCGTATAGCTTCGCGAAAAACTTTTTCGTCCTCTGTCGGCCAGTCACGCCCTACTGTTTGCGCGCCCTCACGACGGATCTGGGATAGCACCTGTGCCGCGGTATCGCCGCCCATTACCGATATTCGGGCATTGGGCCACATCCATAAAAAACGCGGATCGTAGGCTCGACCACACATGCCGTAATTGCCTGCCCCGAAACTGCCCCCGACAATAACAGTGAGTTTCGGTATTCTGGCACAAGCAACTGCATTCACCAGTTTCGCACCGTCCCGGGCAATGCCGCCATGTTCATAGCGACTTCCTACCATAAAGCCAGTAATGTTCTGCAGAAACAGCAGGGGTATGCGCCGTTGAGTACACAGCTCTACAAAATGCGTTCCCTTGAGTGCTGACTCTGAGAAGAGAATGCCGTTGTTGGCGATGATGCCGAGGGGGTATCCATTGATGCGGGTGAAGGCGCACACCAGGGTCTTCCCGTAGCGGGCTTTGAATTCCTGAAAATCGCT
>MDTB01081047.1_pt1 | contig 15609 bp, 20 predicted proteins | sample 811161 | NCBI WGS metagenome assembly MDTB01 (sample SAMN05326650, study PRJNA326480) | marine metagenome | isolation source: seawater | place: Mediterranean Sea | collected 2009 | reverse complement strand
TTATAATGTTCTATATGAGAACGGTTTGTAAGAATGGTGTTTTCTGTGTTGTATTGAGTTGATACGCTCAATAATACTTGCAATTTGTTTGTCGGTTTGCAGTATGTTTGCTACTAGGTCCTTGTTAGGAGCTTTACTAGCATGACTTACAGCAAATCTGTGCATCTCATCATCATTCAAAGATGTCAGAAGTAAATTAGTCTTTGTCATATATTTATTAAATTTAGTGATTACAAAATTGATTACAATACACCACCATCACTCCCACTCCAATGATTAGTATGGGTTACCATGAGGTTAAAAAAACAAAAAAAGGGATAGCCTTAAAAGACTACCCCTTGCTTAATACTAGCTATTCTGAACTCTTCTTTTTAAGTAGACATGTTCAGGATGATTTATTGAAGTATTACCGTCATTGTCAGTAACTGACCATGCAGTCTCTTCAACATCTTCTCTCCATGGTTCGCTAGACCAATCTGTAAACAAGACTACATTATATATGTAGTAAGATTCAGCTGAGTCAATGAGCCCTTTGTCTAAGTACTTATCGCTTAGAGCTTTTAGGTTCATCATACCATCCAAGGCTTTGGAAGAGTCACCATCTGGATCATAAGATGTAGTTATCTTTTGAAACTTTAAGTGATCAACAGGTATAGTAAAGTTATAAACTTTAAAACCAAAGTTACCTTGAAAGTGATCATGATGTCCTGGTACAACTTTAACTACAATATATTTGGTAGTTGTAGTTTGAGTTTTAGCAGAACATATTTCTACAATCTCAGCAATCTTATTCTTGTTGACATAATTGTCTGGACCAAGTTTGCTAGCACTAATTTTCTTTGTAACAATTTCATTTACGTTTGTTACAGTAACGTTGTTTTTAAGAGCTTTTTTCATCTCTTTTGCATTGATTAATTTTTCCATCTTTAATATATTTTAATGGATTAATAGCCACAATTAATTACATACGCTACAAATTAGCGGGCTACTACTCTAATTCATAGCGTTTGGACTCAATTTAGTCACCCCCAACCGGGGGGACTTAATTAGTCCAATCATTAGTATGGGTTGTACATGAGGAGGTCCACTAGCTTATTTTTGCAAAAATTTTTAAAATATATTTTTTATAAAAAATTTTTTTTGTAGGTTTGCAATCCGAGTCAAAAGAACTAGAACTTCAGTCAGCGACGGCTGTTGGAACAGATAGCTATTCTCATGATGTTTGAAAGTTGTACCAAAAATGACTTTCCCAACTGAAAAGGTAGTGGCGTTTCAGTTTGGTTTTCTTTTGGCCACTTTTCTTTTAACCTTTAAAATTTATAATATGACCGCAAGCAAAAGCTTTACTGGAGACTATAAGTATGTAGTTGACAGTGTAGATAAAAATAAACAAACAGATGAATTTTCTGCATGGATAGAGGATTTGGAGAACCGTGAAGATCAACCAAAAGCTTGTGACATAAATCATGAAAGTTGTGATGATTGCGGATCATGATATTTGAAGAACTAAACAAATTCAACAACGTAGTATTTACAGAGAAAGGGCATTCTTACACCGTCGGGGGGCGGCCGGCCATCTCTGTAACTACGTTTTTAAAAAAATTTAAAGAACCGTTTAATACAGACTTTTGGGCAGAAGCATCTGCAAAGAAAAGGAGTAAAACTAAACAGGAGATATTAAAGGAGTGGGATTCAAAAAGGGAGTTGTCTACCAATAAAGGGAGTAAGTTCCATGCATTCGCAGAAAATTACATAAACAACAAAGTCATCAACACTAAAAAGTATGACTCCCATATTGATGCAAGTGCATACAATAAGATTGAATCCCAATTTATTAATTTTTATGAAACCACTAAAGACACTCTTATACCAATTCGCTCGGAGCTTTGCGTTGGCTCTAGTCATCTTGGCATTTGTGGCACAATCGATCAGTTATATTATTCTAAAAATTTTAAACAACTGGTTATCTTTGATTGGAAAACTAATAAAAAAATAAACCAGGTTAGCCCCTATGATAATTGGATGTTAAATCCAATATCTCATTTACCAGAGTGTGAGTTTATAACCTACTCACTTCAACTTTCCCTATATAAATACATAATAGAACTAGAAACAAATCTGCAAATACACAGTTGTTATATTGTGTGGTTTAACGAGAAAAACCAGACATATCAAACATTTAAGTGTGATGATTTTAGAAAAGAAATTATAGATATGTTGCAATATAATTAATTTTATTATATTTGCAGTATGGATTTAAAAATTAGAAAATATTTTAACCTACCGAGAGAGGGTAAAATATGTGATGGGTGCAGAGATAAATACATAAAGAAATATAAGATAGATAATATCCTTCATCAGAATGCTATTATTCAATCTAATTTAGGTATTGACTCTACACAAGAAGAGAGAGATGAAGCTAGTAAAATGTCTAGAAAATTAGCTATGACTTTAGCAAAGTATGATGAGCAGTTTGCAATGTCTGCTTTTTTTGAAGAATATAGAGTATGATAATACCAATAAATTCAGATATACCAAAATGTGTAAAGGCATATTTACAAGTTTTGAATCCTATAATACAATTAAAAGATAAGGAGATAGAAGTTTTGTCTAATTTTTTATCAATATGGGTTTCTAATAAAAACACAAAAGATATTGATAAAAAAATATTATCAACGCCGATTAGAAAGGTGGTAAGAAACGCGATAGGAATGTCAGAAGCCTCTTTTAATAATCACATTACAATGCTTAGAAAAAAGAACATGATTATTAAAAAGAGTTTAAACCCTAGAATACTATCAGCAATAAATGAAGATGGAATAGAAATAACGTATAAGTTGAAGTGGACAAAATAATAAAAGAGCTTGCAAAGAAATATAATATAAGTGAATTTAAGGTAGATTTAATAATAAAGTCACAGTTTGGTCTTTTGAAAAGCGCCATACAAAGTGGAGACTTTGAATCTGTAAGATTAAAACATTTAGGTATATTTACTGTCAAGAAGAATAGATTAAAGTATTACAAAAATGGAACAACCAAAGAAAAAACCAAATAAGTTTATACCTCAAATAGACGCTAGAAGTGCTGCTGCTAAAGTTAGTGAAATATTTAACGGATGGAAAAATGTTGTATTTCCAAATGAGTATGTAGAGAAGATAGCAAAAGCTAGAGCTGAGATATGCAGTACTTGTGAGTTTAATGTGAGAAGTAGATGTAAAAAATGTGGGTGCCCACTTATTGCCAAGACTAGATCTATGCAATCTCATTGCCCATTAAAGAAATGGTAGATGATATTAAATGGATTTGATATAAATGCAAACTTTTGGATATTAAACCCACAGTTAAAAATACCAGAACCTTTTGCTAAAATATATAAGGAAGATAGAACTAAAAATAAATTAAAAAGTTCTAAGATTATGTGGGGCATAGCGCTTTTAGTGGACCCCGACTCTAAATTTTCAAATATATCTTATAACACTAGAAAAGAAATGATTAGTAAAGATTATTTGAAAGATGAGAAATTTCATTGGCATCTATATAAGGATGCTATTATATTTTATGAAAGATCTTTAATCAGTCCAGCCAAAAGGCAACTTATGGTGTGGAACAAAAAAATGGATGAAAAAACAATATATTTAGATACACTTACTTATGAAGAAAATGCTGACACAATTGAAGGATTGCTTAAAACAAATGTTAAACTCTTTGAAGATCTTGAGAGACTACTTCGATTAGTTGACAAAGAGAAAAATGAGGGGGCAACAAAAGGTGGGGCAGAAGAGTCTGCCTCTGAGAAAGGCTTAATATGATAAATAAAAATAATTTTTTACTAGATGAAATACCAAAACTTCACCCATCCAGCGAAGAATACTTACTCTTTTGGAGACAGGAAAAGAAAAAATGTATTGAAGGTCATTGGGTGGGAGGAGTTTGGATTCCAGGTAATTTATATTTTTATGTAAACTATTGGACAATATTATTAAACAAAACTCTCCACTCTAAAACAAAGACTCCCGGTAAACCATTTCTTAGAGATTTAGAGTGGGAGTTTTTTTATAACTGGGTAGAGTCAAGAGGCTTTTCTGGCTTTGAAGATGATACACTTACTTGTAATAGAGACTATATAGAAACAGAAAACTACGTTCCCGCTAGAGAATATCTTAGAAAGAACCATGGTAAAAGTTTAGGCAAACCTTTATTTGATAATGAGGCAAAAAACTTTATGATGATGGGTAGTAGAGGATTTGGTAAGTCATATTCTGTTGCAGGTGGTATTATTGGACATGAGTTCGTATTTGATGGGATGAAATCATATGACCCAGATCTATTAAAATCTGCACCCTCTACTGAGATAGTTGTAGGGGCGGGAGATGCAAAATACTCAGGAGATATACTAAAGAAAACACAATTTGGTTTAGATAATTTACCAGGCGGCATAGAGATAGGAGATATCTTTTATCCTTCACCTTTTGCAAAACAATATGGAGGTAGTTGGTACTCTGGTAAAGAAGTGATTGCAGAGTACAAAAAGAAAATGGGAGGTACGTGGAAACTTCTTGGTACAAAATCAAAAATAAAACATAGAACATTTAAAGATAACCCATTTGCAGCCAATGGTACGCGTCCTGCAGTAATGGTTCTAGAGGAGATTGGTATGTTTAACAATTTAAAAGCATCACATGAAGCTAGTGTAGAGTGTATGAAAAATGGTACGTATAAGTTTGGGAGTTGTATGTATTTAGGTACAGGGGGAGACATGGAAGGTGGTGGAACTGTAGATGCAAGAGATATGTTTTACAATCCAGACGTATATGACATGATATCTTTTAAAGATGACTGGGAAGATAAGGGTAAGATTGCTTATTTTGTACCAGCATACCGAGGATTAAACCAATTTAAAGACAAAAATGGTAACACGCAAGAAGTTGCAGCAAAAAATTACCTAAATAAGTTTAGAGAAAACTTAAAAAAGGGTAAAAATGCAAAAAGTGCACTAGACGCAGAGCTACAAAACAGACCTCTTGTGCCATCCGAAGTATTTTTAACTAGAACAGGTAATTTATTTCCAGTTGCAGACTTATTAAACAGGATTGCAGAACTAGAAGCCTCCAATAGAGAAAGAAATCACGATTATATTGGTGATTTATTTTTAGATGGTGAGGATAAGAAAGTAAAATGGAAGCCAAATGCCAAATTGACACCGATATATGACTTTCCTGTGCGGGGTAGTGACAGTATAACAGGTTGTGTTATAATATATGAGATGCCATACGAAAATAGTGAAGGGCAAATTCCATATGGAATGTATATTGCAGGGACAGACCCCTATGATCATGATGAATCTACCACATCTTCTTTAGGTTCTACAATAATTTTAAATAAACTTACAAATAGAATAGTTGCTGAGTATACGGGTAGACCAGAAACTGCTAATCAATACTATGAAAATGTAAGAAGATTACTAAAGTTTTTTAATGCAAAGTGTTTATATGAGAACGAAAGAAAAGGATTGTTTCAGTATCTAGAGCACAAAAGAGAAACATACTTATTAGCAGATCAACCCGAGATAATAAAAGATGTTGTTCAAAACACCAGAGTTGCAAGACAAAAGGGAATGCACATGTCTAAACCACTTAAATCTTACGGGGAGGAACTTATAAAAATGTGGTTATTAGAGGCATACGAAGAGCAAGGGCTTTTAAATTTACACAAGATTAGAAGTATTGGATTGTTAAAGGAACTTATATCTTACAATAACTACGGAAACTTTGATAGAGTCATGGCTTTTATGATGGTAATGTACCATTTAGAAGAGGTGAAAAAGATAAAAGTAGAGAAAGAAAAGAAGGTCCACACCATATACGATCAATCTTTTTGGAATAAATCTTTATTTTCCAGAAAGAAAAAAGTTTTTTAGCTATAAAAGTATAATTTAAAAATATAATTTAAAATATTATTATTTGCAAATAATTAAATATTGTATACTTTTGTGCAATAATAATATTTCTAGATGATATTTAATGGAATTCAAACTATAGCAGCTGCTGGATCTGACCAATCTGGGGCCACAAGTGTAGCTTTACCAAATGCTACTAGTGGTGCTGGAGGAGGAACAGTTGTTAAGGTAACAGGTGCTGATGGCACTAAAGGTGTAAAGATGCCAGCATTATCAAGTGTAACTATAGGGGCACTTTTTTTAATTTGTAACACGGATGGTTCTAATAACTTAGAAGTTTACCCAAACACAAGCGATGCAATTACTCCTGGATCTGATAATGGCCCAATTACAGTGGCAGCAAATACAATTTTATTGTGCATTGCTCTTGATGATACTCAATGGTTTGGCTCAGAACTTCCAATAATAGCAGTTTAATAATGATTAATTAATTAATAAAGAAAAAATAATGGCAACAGTAAATGTAACATTAAGTCTATCCAGTACAGATTTGTTTGCAAAACAAACATTAAACTTTACAGAAACAGATAGCCTTTCTCCAGCTGGAGATCAAACAATAGTAGGTAGATTAATAACATCAGGTTCAAGTACAAAGGATAATATAGCACTAAAAGCTTTAGATGGAACTACTGATAGAGCGTATTTATTTTTACATAATATTAGTAGTACTAGTGGGGAATATGTAAAGATTGCATTATGTAGTTCACATGGAAGTGACTCTGGAGCAGGTGATTTTTTTGCTCAATTAGGCCCAGGTGAATTTTTATTTATACCTATCTCGGATATGCAAGACTTAGACATAGAGGCAGCGGCAGGAAATCCGGTTGTAGAGTATGTACTAATGGAAAAATCAACTACATAATTTTAAAATAATATAAAAATGGCAAACGCAACTTTAAACGTAACATTTAGTATTTCAAGCTCAGATTTGTTTAATGTAATTTCATTAAATAAAACTATAACAGATGCGGTGACTATAGATGGAGACAATAGACAAGGTTTAACTACAATGGCAACAAGCACAGCTTTTGCAGATATTAATGTGGAAGCATTATCTGGATCAGCGGATGGTGGTAAAAAAGCTTATGTATATATTAAAAACCCAGACTCTTCAATTGATTTAATTGTAGCAGATGATGGAGATCAGGTATTTGCAAGATTAGCTCCAGGTGAATTTTTATTTTACCCATCGGCAGACAATACTAAAGTTCAAGTTAAATCAGCATCAGGAACACCAACAGTAGAATTCTTATTATTAGAAGTAGCTTAAAAATAACATATGCCTCGTATAGATTTTCCCAGACAGAAACTGAGTCGAAGAAAAAAGACTCAGAAGTGGGGGGAGGAATGCATAGAAGCTGGATTAGGTTTAGTAGGTATTTATGATCATACAAGACGTAGCTCTCGATTTAAAAAGAAAAGAAACTATGATCTGTATAATGGTAAGTTTGATAAACAAGATTTAGAATATGTAACTGATCCCCTGGGGTTAGGGAGCACAGCAGAGCTTCCTGCCACACTACAATATTATGATGTAGTGTCGCCTATATTTAATCTATTATTTGGTGAAGAGGCAAAGAGAACTTTTAGTGTAATAGTTAGATCTATAAATGAAGAAGCTATAACATCTAAAGAATCAGAGAAGAAAAATCGTGTTGTTGGACTTTTTAAAGGCATTATGCAAGCAGCTGTTGAGGAATTAACTCAAGGTCAACAAGCAGGATCCCCCCAAGAACAGCAAGCTATACTACAACAAGCACAACAAAATATACCAGAAGAATTAAAAAGGATTGAAAAGTATTTTGATTATGACTATCAAGATATGAATGAATCCACTGCAAATAAACTTTTAAACTATCTAGAAAGACAACAACATTTAAAAGTAAAGTTTGCAAAAGGGTGGGAAGATGCTCTTATTGCAGGAGAAGAAATATATTGTATTGAAGAAGTTTCTAACGAACCTACAGTTAGAAGAGTTAATCCTTTAGAATTTTATTGTTTACTCCCCCACAATGACGACTATGTTGATAATGCAGATGTAATAGTAGAAGATACATTTATGTCTATTAATACAGTGTTAGATAATTTTTATGAAGATCTAAGTCCCTCTCAAATAGATAAGCTAGAGAAGGAGCAGGGTAACAGAGGAACTGTAGATAGTAAAAGTATTGTTAATTATCCTAATCCTGAAAAACTATACATACAAAATAGAGAAGGCACAGATAATAATGACTCTAACTTATTTAACTATTATGATCAAGATGGTAATATAAGAGTTACAAAAGTTGTATGGAAGTCTATGAGAAAAGTAGGTAAGCTTACATACTTTGATGAGTTAGGATTAAAACAAGAGAGAGTGGTTGATGAGTCTTATCAACCTAACACAGAAGTGGGAGAATCAATATCTTACATGTGGATAAACGAATATTGGGAGGGCACAAAAATTGGACAAGATACTTACATTAATATACAAGTTAGACCTCAACAATTTAGACATATGGATAATTTATCTATATGTAGTTCTGGATATGTTGGTACAATTTATAATGCAAATAATGCACAATCTGTATCCTTAATGGACAGACTAGTGCCATGGATTTATATGTATATAACTCTTTGGTACAGACTTGAGCTTGCAATAGCTGCAAATCAAGGCAAGATAGCTTTAATAGATTTATCACTAATCCCTGATGGATGGGAAATAGAAAAGTGGATGTACTATGCACAATCAATGAAGTTTGGTTTTGTAGATTCTTTTAATGAAGGAAAGAAAGGGCAGTCCACTGGTAAACTTGCTGGTAATATATCTACACAGAATAAGGTGATAGATATGGAAACTGGTAATTTTATACAACAACATATACAACTATTAGAGTTTACTGAGAGTAAAATACAATCATTATCTGGAGTTACCAAACAAAGAATGGGAGCTATTTCATCTTCTGAACTTGTAGGTAATACAGAAAGAGCAGTGGTTCAATCATCACATATAACAGAGAAATGGTATGAGGTTCATAATAATACTAAAGTTAGAGTTATGGAAGCTTTACTAAATGTTGCAAAGGATACATATAGAGGAGAAACTAAAAGATTTCAATATATGACAGATGAGTTTGCAAATGTATTTTTTAAATTAAATGGAGATGATTTTGTAAATTCAGAGTATGGATTATTTATATCCAACTCTTCAAGAGATAACATGGCAATAGAGGCATTGAAACAATTAACTCATGCCGCTTTACAAAACGATAAAATGACATTATCAGATGTGGTACAAATATACAACGCAAGCTCTTTGGCAGACCTTAGAAAGAACTTGGAAAAAGCAGAGAAAAATTATAGACAGATTCAAGCACAAGTTCAACAACAACAGCAAGAGGTGCAACAACAACAAAACCAAATGCAAGTGCAAATGCAGTTAGAGAAAGAGAATAGAGAAGATGCTAGAAACTCACAGGATAATGAAACTAAAATAGAAATAGCTCGAATGAATATGCAATCTAAAGGCGAGGATAGAGATTTAAATAATAACCAAGTAAGAGATGACATTGATCTAGCTAAAGTACAGCTTGAAAGAGAAAAGCTCCAAGTGAACAGAGCATTAAAAGAAAGAGAACTTAATATAAAAGATAAAAATGCCAAAGCCTGAAGAACTAATAGATTTGTTTATACAACCTAAACTAAAAAATACTTTGGATTACATAGATAATCCTATACCATTATCGAATTCAATAAATGAAAACGTAAAACTAGGTAAAAAAATAGTGCAACAGGATGAAATAAGAAAACAGCAAAATATAATATAATCTTAAAAATTATATTTTAGCTATAAATATATCTTAATTTTTACAATACTAAGGTGACAAGGTATTGTAAAGTTTAATTAAATTATTAATTTTGTCACCTAATTAAATAAAGTTATGGCAATAGGAGAAGAAAATATTTTAGAGGGACTTGATTTAAGTGTTTTACAAAGCATAACAAGCCCAAAGGAAGATGAGAAGCAGGCCGAAACTGCAAAGGCAGAAAATAAAGAAGAAGAAGCTCCAGGTATATTTAACCCAAAGTTAGAGATACAAGAAGTTGATGAGATGCCTACTACAGAAAAAAAAGAAGAACCAAAATCTGAAGATGTAAAAGAAGAAGAAAAGTCTGATGAACCTGAAGCAAAAGATACTAAAGAGGATACAAAGGAAGAAGTTCCTGAAAGCTCTGAAGAAAGCAAAGCTGAGGAGTCAACAGAAGAAGAGGGACAAAATCCAATTAGAATATTTGCAGAAATGCAAAGAGATAAAGGTTTGATAGATTTTAAAGATGAAGAATTTGAGGATTCAGAAGATTGGTTATTAGACAGGGTACAGGATACTATTAATGATAAAGTAAAAGAATATAGAGAAGGTATACCTGAAGAGATTAAATATCTTTTAGAAAACTATGAGGCAGGGGTAAACTTATATGATTTATTAAATATAGGAGCTTCTGAACAGTCTTATGAAAAGATAACTGAAGAAAGTTTAAAAGATAATAGCAGTCTACAAAGAATGTTAGTAAGAGATTTACTAAGTAAAAGCGGGTGGACTGAGGAAAGAATAAAAAGAAAATTAAATAGATACGAGGATACTGGAGTTTTAACAGAAGAGGCAGAGGATGCATTAGCTTCTCTCAAAGATATGCAAAAGCAAGAAAAAGAAAATCTTATAAAAACACAAAAGCAAGAGCAACAAAGAAAAATAAAAGCTCACGAACAGTGGTTAACAGATTTAAATAGTCATATCTCTAATAAAGAAGAAATACTTCCAGGATTTACGTTATCTCCAAAAGATAAAACTACCTTGTATCAAGGTATAACTAAGTTAGACAGAAATGGAAAAAATGAAATCATGAGAATGAGAGAAAAAGATCCAGAGTTTGACTTAAAAATAGCATATTTAGCAACAGTCCTTAAGTGGGATTTTTCAGCATTTGAGCGCCAGTCAACTACTAAGACAACTAGAAAGTTAGCTGATGCGATAAAGAGTACGAAAAAAACTGGTTCCAGACCAAGTAGAGGTACCTCAAAAAATGTTAATTTTGACACTATGAGAAAATCTCTACGATAGGAGCTATTTATATATAAACAACAAGTAATAATTAAATTAAAAAAAAATGGCAAACACAATTAGTTCACTACAAATGTATGCTCCTAAAAGTTGGTCTGGTCTTACAACTGAAAACCACCTTGGAGCTGTATTCGCACAAGAACCTACTTTAGTTTCTAACATTATAAGTAGAGTTTTTGGTATGAATCAATACGCAGGTATTGATTATTTTTTATCAATCGGAGGAGGCGAACAAGAACTTCCAGATGATAATGATTTTGAATGGTACCTAAAAGGGGATCATGAAAAAGCAATATCCATAAAAGGATTTACTGCAGATTCATACCCAGGTCAACCAGGGCAGTATGGTTCTGAAATTCTTATTGAATTTGAAGACCAATACTTTGCAGTTACAGATAAATTAGTATTAGATGATGGAGAAACATCGGTTAGAGTTATGAGAGAACCTTACGCAAGTGGGACTTCTTACATTTACCCTTGTATGCTTATGTCTTCTGATCCTGCTGACTTTGTATCCCCAAGTTTATTAGCTGCGGGATCAAGAGCAAGTAAAGAATACTCTCCACAGGAAAGAACTTTGAATAGAACTTACGGTGAGACTAACTACACTTCTCCTTTTAAAATGAGAAATGCAATGTCTTTCTTATCTAAAACGTACACTATTCCAGGTAATATGCATCAAAGACCATTGGTTATTGAGATGGCAGATCCTAAATCTAACGCTACTACAAAAATTTGGACTCAATATGCAGAGTACGAATTTATGTGTCAGTGGATGAAGGAGAAAGAAAGAATGTTATTCTTCTCTAAATCTAATAAGCAATCAAATGGAACTTACAATATGTTAGGTGATTCAGGTACTCCAATTATTGAGGGTGCTGGAATTAGAGAGCAAATTTCTCCATCTTACAAGTTCCACTATACAGACTTTACAATTGATTATTTAGAGGATGTATTATTAAACTTATCAATCAATATTCTTCCAGAAGATCAAAGACACTTCGTTGCATTTACAGGAGAAAGAGGAATGGTACAATTCCACAGAGCTCTTGAAAATCATGCAGCTAGATTCCAACCATTAGATTCTAAAAGAATCGGGGGATCTGGACAGAACTTATCTTTCCAAGGGCAGTATAGAGATTTCATGGGACCTCAAGGAATTAGATTTACTCTAACTCATTTACCAATGTATGATGATGAAGTTAGAAACAGAATCCCACATCCAAAAGGTGGTTACACTGAATCTTACAGATATACTATCCTTAACATGGGTACTGCTGGAGGACAAAATAATATTAGACGAGTATATCCAAAAGGTAGAAAAGAGTTAATGTGGCATGTAGCTGGTTCAACTTCACCGTTAGGACCTAACACAAACTTTAACGCAAGCTCTGCTTCTGCGGTAGATGGATATCAATTATTTGCGCAAGCTCAACAAGGTGTTCTTATTCAGAACCCAATGTCTTGTGCTGAATTAATTTACTCAACAACTGTATAATAATTTTAAAATAAACACGAAAGACGATGGCAAAGACTAAAACTAAACCTAGTGTAACAGTGACGCAAGAAAGTGTTATTGCAAAAGATATTATAACCCTAAAACCTATAAAGAGAAATGGATGGCTCCCTGAAGATCATGATGGGAGCATTCGTTACTCTAAATGTTTTGAAAGATTAACTGTTCAAGCAGCTAAAGGTAGTGGGGTTTTAAACACTGGATTAAACGAAGAAGACGAATTAAGATTGGAAAATAAAATGAATATGTCACCAGGCACTTTATCTAGATATAATAAAGATTACTGGAACATGTTTAAAGTTGACGTTCCTTCTGAAGGTCTTCAACTTCATTTAGATAATCCAGAAGACGAGTTAAAGTATTTAGTTCTTAGATCTCATCAAAGAGTTGCAAATTCTGAAATGGAAAGATTTGATACTCCATTTGCAGAATATGTAATGACCTCTGATGAGCAAGAAGCTAAAATGGAAAATAAAAAATCTAAACTTAAGAGAAAAGCTTACAAAGTATTTAGTGCAATGAACACTGCTGAAATGAAAGATGTTTTAAAAGTTATGGGTAAAAGAGCTGGAAATGATGCATCAGTTGATTTTGTAGAATCTCAACTTGATAAAATTGTATCTGATAATCCACAAGAATTTCTTACGACAGTAGAAGACCCAACATTTAAAATGAGAGCTTTTATAGACGATTGTGTATCAGCAAGAGTTTTAGTAAAAAACGGAACTAAATATGTCCTTCCAGGAGGAGATGTTGTAGGTTATACACTTGAGCAAACGATTGAATATTTACAAAATCCTGATAATCAGGAAGTATACTTAGATTTAAAAGGTAAACTATCTATAGGTAAATAGTATGTTAATAACACAAATGCACAATGAATTTAAATTGTTACTAGATAAAGGAGATTCTTTGGATATACCAAACTTCTTATCTAGCGAAATAGATTCATTCTTAAGTATGGCACAAGACAGATTTGTAACCAAAAGAGCATTTGGGAATAATGTAAGAAGAACTGGATTTGAAGAGGATCAAAAAAGAAGAGATGATTTAAGAACTTTAATTGTAGAAGCTCAGATATCACCTAGTCCTAATAATCCTAATTTAAATAAACCTAACGGACAATTTATAAACTTACCAGATCTTTACAGACATGCTATTAATGAAGAGGCATTTATAAATAAGAAAAGAGTTAGTGTAAAACCAATAACTCACGATCGATATAATAAAATTATAGACGATCCTTTTAACAAGCCGCTTAATGATACTGTTTATAGATTAGACTACGGAGAGGGTAGTAGATTTGAATTAATTTCAGGAGAGGGACAAACTGTAGAAACCTATTATCTAAGATACATAAGAAAGCCCGGTGATTTAAGTTTGAAAGATAATGTTAGTTCATTATTGCCAGACCACACTCATAGGGAAATAATCAGAATGGCAGTCTTGGATGCTTTAGAGAATGTAGAACAGCCAAGATACCAATCAAGTAAAATAGAACTTAACGAAATAGAATAATAAAATGGCAAGAACAGCAAAAATAACAAACGCAAACGTAGCCCCTTCAAAGAATGCGGCGGGCTTAGTTGGAAATACTCCAGTTAGAGCACAAGATTTTAACGATCTTGCTGGAGATTACATCAGTGCATCTGATGCAAATGCTCAAACGATTGCTAGTAATTTAACAGTAAATGGCACCTTATCGTATAATGCGTTAAGCACATCTCCTGTTATTGCAGCAGGCATTGATTTAGCTCCGAATGGTATTGCTACTACTGGTTTAGGATTAAATCCAACATGGATTTTAAACTTTGGTGGTGCAACTTTAGCAGCTGGAGATCAAACTAATGATACAGCTATGTTAGATGTATTAACTCCGGTAAATACATTACTAAGATTAGCATTGGCGCTTAAAGGTGTTGCTAGTCAAGGTTCTGCAGTTACCGCCGCTCAAGCAGGCCAAATATTTGGTGCAACATCTACCGCAGGAGCTGTTATTAATATGACAGGAGTTACAGATACAACTACTAATTTTATACCAGCAACTTTAAAGGTAAATACTATAACAGGTACTACAGCAGCAGATTTAACACTGGATGACTCAGCAACTGATTTAGCGTCAGATAATGATCAGTCTTTAATATTATTTAATGACTATGTGATTGAAGCAAATCATGCTGTTATAATTGCGATGAATACAAATAATGAACACAAAGCCTCGGCTTGTGAATTTGTAGTATCGGGTGCAGGTACAGATGTTATGGATAGGCAACCTGTTACTACAGATAACCATCAAGATATTATCTTGACAGCTTCTGGAGTTGACACTACAATATTAGCGGGATCGTATATTTATTTACGAGCAGGTGCTGCTACTGACGAGTTAACTATTAAAGGTTGCATCAGAACATCTGGTGGAACTATTGCAGTTACATACGCAAACTAGCAATTTAATAATAACAATTAATTAATTTTTAAAATAGAAAAAAAATGGCAATTTACGGACATAATTTTAACATGTTTGTTGGAAAATTTTTCAACACAGCAAGTAAAACTGTAGCAGATTTAACTGCTGCAACTACTGAAGAGTCACAGTTTGCAATTGAGTTAGAAGACACTGGTCTTTTAGCTACAACTACAGCTTTGACTACAGGAGACGTTTTTAGAGTTGTTCAGTTAAACACTGACGGATCTTTAAAAGCATCTCCTTATATTAAATTTGATAATATCAGAAAAGGCTCTGTACAAGAGGATGGGGTTTCTGCAGATACTGATTTTGTAGCTGAGAACGAACAAGTATCTAATATTGGGTTTGGTGTTCAAAACACTTCTCACTCTATTGAAGCGATTAACTCTAACCGTTACAGTTTACGATTAAATTTTATAAATGATTCAGAGCTTTACTCGGAACAAAAAGATCAATATTTCTTTGAGTATGTATCTGATGCTTCTGCAAAACAAATTGAAATTGCAAATTACTTTGCACAAAAAATGAGTAAAATGCAGTATTTAGCTGATGGTTCTACTCAAGGTGCTTC
>MDTB01193737.1_pt1 | contig 15611 bp, 14 predicted proteins | sample 811161 | NCBI WGS metagenome assembly MDTB01 (sample SAMN05326650, study PRJNA326480) | marine metagenome | isolation source: seawater | place: Mediterranean Sea | collected 2009 | reverse complement strand
GTGATCATCTCACCGCCAGAGGACTACGACGGCACGGGGTCGCCGCAAAGGCGCCTGGGAACCCAATGATGGATGGATTCAAGGTCGAATCAATTCCTACCGCCCTCAACCGATGCCGGCGACTGTTATTGCTCTGTGGAAGTCGAATGCCCGAAGCAGGCACGAATTTCAAGCGACTCCTTGAAGGCCTAGGCCAGCTCGATAGCGATTTACCGCTAGCAGTACTTGTAGCCTTTGGCTCCCAACCCAGCCTCAACCAGCTCGAAGCGATTCTCAGAACCGATGGATACCTACCATCCACCCCCCCCATCGACACCCTGGGAGCCAAGGCCTGCTGGGTCAAAGGTACACAGCTCTTGCTGCTCGGGCCTGGTCAATTCAACCGCTGGGCGGCCTGGACCGAAGTGGGCCTTGTCACCGCTGGAACCGCCACAGAACAACTTGTCGGTCTAGGCATTCCGGCCTTATCCATGCCTGGACCAGGACCACAATTCAAACGACAATTCGCCATGCGGCAAAGTCGCCTCTTGGGAGGAGCCGTACTGCCCTGTCAAAGCAAAGAAGAACTGGCAGACAGGCTGCAGAGACTGTTAAAAGACGACTCCCTTCGACAGCGATTAGGCAGGATTGGCAACAGACGAATGGGAACAGCTGGCGGCAGTGCTGCACTCGCAGCACTGATCTCACAGCTTTTATTAGGGCATACGAGAGCACCTAGGCAACGCTCTGTTTGACACGCCATAGCGGATACTGAACGCTTGCAGCACCACTGCCATGGCGGCCATGCAGGACCATGCCTTAGTGAAAATCTGCGCCGAACTGGCCAGCTGCCTCAGCATTAGCCTTGCCTCGGCCCGAAGAAAGGTTGAACTGACAGCAAGTCGAGAGGAGGTTAGGGATCTTGAAGGCCGCAAGGCCATTGCCGAACGTCTACTTGAGGAGGCTCGCTCTCGTCCAACAGAAGGAGAAAACACCTCAGGCTCTCAACTCGACCGACTTCTGGAAGCTGTGGCCAGTGAAGAGAACTTCATGGTTGAGGACTAAAGCCCACGACACTGGTCAATGTTCAAAGATCTGGGTAAATCGCAAACGATCCAGTTCCGCGATGACAGGAATGCAGCTGAAACAACGCTGAGCAATCTCCCAGCGCCCCTCACGTCGCAACATCATTTCTAGACGGTGCCTAGCCGGAAGCAGATATCGAGCATCGTTGGCTGCATAGGCCAACTGAACATCGCTGAGTTCCTCAACCCTTCCCCAATCACTGCTCTGGGCCTGCTTATCCAGTTCAACTCCAACCAACTCCATCACCACCTCCTTCAACCCATGGCGAGGGCTATAGGTTCGTGCAAGGCGACTGGCCACCTTCGTACAGAAAATGGGCAAAACGGAGATGCCCAATCCGCTAGCAAGTGCGGCCACATCAAAGCGAGCAAAGTGGAACACCTTTTCAACAGAAGGGGCCTCCATTAGCTTCTGCAAGCGAGGGGCAGAGGTCTGACCCAAACCGATCCGCACGCATGCCACATTGTCGGCAGGGTCACAAATCTGCACGAGACAGAGACGGTCACGGCCATGAATAAGTCCCATGGCCTCAGTGTCTACCGCAATGGCAGATGCTCTGAGATATCGATTCGCCCAGTCTGAGTCGAGATCCCCGTCGAAAACGACAAAGCTTGCAGGAGCTTGAGAAAAGTCGGCCATTAAGCAAATGGCGCAGGGCCAGGGCAGATCCTCACCACTCTGAAGGGCCACAGCGCCGGCTTGCTCATTTTGCTGATTTGAAAACGGTGGCGAGACTGGGTTGAATCAGGCATGGTCACTCGCTCGCCTTGAGCATCCGACGCATGCCCTCGCTGAACTGTCTGGCCGATATCAAGCAAGATTTTTTCAACCACCGCCACAGTTTCTCGATCGGGGAGCAACCGTCTCCAGGTTGCTGATCTACTTGCTCAAGACAGTCAACTATCAAGCAAGAATCTTGCATCAACTAGCGCTGAGGCAGCCACGCCATCGGCTTTCGAAAGGCATGCTGCAAAAAGCCCTGAATTTTCTAAAGAACTAAGGCTCATACAGCACCACCAAGCAACGCTGCCCAAAACCTGATCCGACCCAATCGCATGCTTCAGCTCCTCGCTTCAGCAAAGGCTGATGCAAAGCGACCGATAGAGCCCTGCCATGGCATCGTAAAGACCTAGAACAGATGGGTACATCAGCACCCATGCAGGAACGCGATGCCGGCGGTCTTCTCCTCGACCCTGCTACTCACAGTGCTACTGGCCATCGGCCTGGTGTTCTTTCTGCGGGCAGCAAGTAAAGACCGAACCACGGTTGTAGATGTTCACTCACCGCGTCCCCCACTAGAGGTCCTCAATGGAATGATCCACTGGCTGGAGGAACGAGGCTGGAAGCAAGATAGTGGCGATGCTGATAGACAACTCCTTCGCTTCAGTGGAAGCGTTGCCTCCAGCCAATCGCTGGCAGTCCTGTTATCCCTATACGCTGCAGTTGGTTCAGGTTGCCTTGGACTGGTTGTCCGCCAGCTTTATCCCCTACTGGACTGGTGGCCACTTCTGCTTATTGGTCTGGGCCCACTCGCAGGATTGATCTACAGCAATCGCGCCAACCGCATTGAAGCCGTTGAACTTCGCTTGATCAGCGCCAGCGACGACGAAGGCAGCACCCTGCGGCTGAGGGCCCATCGCGACGAACTGATTGCCATGGAATTGGAACTCTCCCAGCCCCTTGAGCTGGCTAGCGATGGCTCTCTTCTATCCTCTCCAATCTGAGTGATTTCAAATCTCAGCGGGAGAGGCAGGAGCCTATTGATTCTGAGCACAGCTTTCAGCTTGGGGATCAGCTTGCTTGGCCCGGCCACTTCCGCAGAGGCACCATCTCCGCCACCTATTGAATCTCCTTCAAGAACAGCACCGTCTCAATCACCGATTGCAGAGCTAAACACCGGTCCCCGCACGCGCTTAAGGGGCAATTGGGTAGGTCGCCAACCGGTGTCTCCCTCTTTAAAGATTGTTGTCATGGCAGGACACGCAGACTCTCAGGGGATGCATGGCTCAGGAACCCCAGGTGCTGCAGTTGATCAAAGGGGAGAAGCCCCGATGGATCCCCGCATGCGGGATGAACTCTTTTGGAACCAGAAAGTACGCGATGCAGTCGTTGCCCTCAGCAAGCAAAAAGGGCTCAATATCATCGGCTACGACCCAGGAGCACTCTCAATTGCTAAAGCGAGTGATCCACGTACCAACTGGTCAGTAGCCCGCCGCCTTTCCAGGCAAGGCGACTACATCCTAGAGATTCACTTCGATGCCTACAGCCCGCATGGATATGGATCTGGACTGATCCCGGCCCTCAATCGCAACCTCAACCGAGTGGATGAAAGTCTTGCTCAGAGCTTCGGTCGATTTCCCAGACTCTTTCGGGGAGGCCTTGGTGGACCACGACGAGGGATCAGCATCCTTGAGATCGGAATGCTGGAAGGGATTCTGGAGGCCAATCTCCGCAACCCCAAAACCAGAGAAGCAACCATTAAAGCCATCGCCCTTCAAGTCACCGATGCTTTGATGCTGGGAGTACGTGGAAAGACGTCTTCTAATCCACCGCCTGGTGTGGTCGACAACGCTCCTCTAACGTCGAATCCTCAAACCAATTCTGAGGTCGAGTAAACAAATCAGTGAGCAAAGCCTCCCTTGAATCAGCTGGTGCGGCATATCCATACTCCCAACGAGCCAGTGGTGGCAAAGACATCAAGATCGACTCCGTTCGGCCATTGGTTTGCAATCCAAAAATCGTGCCCCGATCCCAGACCAGATTGAACTCCGCATATCGCCCACGGCGATACAACTGGAATTGACGTTCTCGATCGCCATAGGCCTGCTCCTGACGTTTCTCCACAATCGGCACATAAGCCGGCAAGAAAGCCTTCCCACAAGCCTTGGCCAGCTCAAATAACTGTTCCCAGCTCTTCGGATGAGGCCCTAACTCCCGTGAGACCTGTGCAGCTGGACCCTCAGGGTTTTGACCTTTGTAAAGCACTCCAGATCCATCCTGGTAGTCGTAAAAAATTCCACCCACACCACGGGTCTCACCACGGTGCTTCAGATAGAAATATTCGTCACACCAAGGTTTAAAGACCTTATGGAGCTCAGGTCCAACCGTATCGCAAGCCTGCTTGTGAACGCGATGGAAATGGCGGGCATCTTCCAGGTAGGGATAAAACGGCGTGAGGTCAGCGCCACCGCCAAACCACCACACCGGCCCCGCCTCGAAATAGCGGTAATTAAGGTGGATCGTAGGCACATAGGGATTGCGCGGGTGTAGCACCATCGAAGTGCCGGTAGCGAACCAGGGATGCCCCTTTGCCTCAGGTCGCTGATTCAGAATCGACGGAGGCAACTCCTCGCCGTGCACCTCAGAGAAATTAACGCCGCCCTGTTCAAAAACTCGGCCCTCACGCATCACCTTGGATCGCCCACCACCCCCTTCAGGCCGCTCCCAACTGTCAGTTCTAAAAGATTGGCCACCATCAAGACTCTCCAGTTCATTACAGATCTCATCTTGCAATCCGAGTACCAATTCACGTGCACGTTCGCGCGAGTGAGGAGGAGGACCTTGGCCAACATTCTCAGAAGCACCCATAACCTTGCCAATCAAAGTAGGAACCATGCAGACAACAGTAATAGAATTGCGTTGTATTTTGCGCCAGAACAGCTCTGTTTTTGTGTCTTTTCAGATATCGCCCTTGAGAACTGTCACGAGAGTCCACACATAGGATCCTCTCACCTGAAGGAAAGGCATGGCCACAGCCGAGCAGGCACACAATGCGCTTGATCAAGTCAAGGATTCAGGCAGCGGCCGCTCGGCCATTGAAATGGGCTGGATTGACCAGGTCCGTGTCATTCCTCCTCGCGCCGTCATCCGCCTCACCTTGCCTGGATTTGCCCAAAGCCAAAGGGATCGATTGGCACAAGAAGCTCGACAAGTACTACTAGAGCTCAACGGCATCAGTGAGGTGCAGATTGAAATTGGGGAGACTGCCAGCCAGGGGCCTATAGGCCAGGCCGGCCATGGACAATCTGCCGAGCCCCAGGCCATCCAAGGGGTTCGGCAGATTGTCGCCGTAAGCAGTGGTAAGGGAGGTGTTGGCAAAAGCACCGTGGCCGTCAATCTGGCCTGCGCACTAGCCCAAGAGGGCCTAAGAGTGGGACTGCTCGATGCTGATATCTACGGACCAAATACTCCAACCATGCTTGGAGTCGCTGATCGCACGCCTGAGGTCAGCGGCAACGGTGCTGAGCAATGCATCATCCCGATCGAAAGTCATGGGATAGCCATGGTGTCGATGGGTCTGCTGATCGAGGAGAACCAACCAGTGATCTGGCGCGGCCCGATGCTGAACGGGATTATCCGCCAGTTCCTCTATCAGGCCTACTGGGGGGAGCGGGATGTTTTGGTGGTCGATCTACCTCCAGGCACTGGCGATGCACAGTTGTCACTAGCGCAGGCAGTTCCCATTGCGGGGGTGGTGATTGTCACCACCCCCCAGAAAGTTTCACTGCAAGATGCTCGCCGAGGACTGGCAATGTTCAAGCAAATGGGCGTCAACGTGCTCGGCGTGGTCGAAAACATGACCGCCTTCGTACCCCCCGATCAACCAGATCGTCGTTACGCCCTATTCGGCTCTGGAGGGGGAGAGCAGCTGGCGATGGAAAATAATGTCCCTCTGCTGGCACAGATCCCTATGGAAATGCCTGTGCAAGAGGGGGGTAATGAAGGTAGCCCCATCGTTCATAGCCGACCCGAATCAGTGAGTGCCAAAGCCTTCAAACAATTAGCCAAACAAGTTCTGGATTGCGCCTCCCAGGCCAGCTGACCATGCTTTCAAGCCAGAGGCGGCGACGCAATGGTGGCAAGTCCTTCCGTTCTAAGGGGCATCTACGCAGATGGTGGAAAGAACTGGATCTAGTGCTCTGGGGGGTGCCAGTGGCCATGGTGATCCTTGCGGGCATCCTGATCGCCAGCACTCAAAGACAGGCTGATTACGCCGACTGGTATCACCACTGGATCACCGCTGGATTGGGATGCTTGGTCGCTCTGTTGCTGGCCCGATTGCCACTCCAGAGACTTCGGCCGCTATTAATTCCCCTCTACGCACTCACGGTTCTGAGCCTGGTAGCCGTTCGCCTAATCGGCACCTCCGCCCTAGGCGCTCAGCGGTGGATCAGCATCGCTGGGGTGAATGTTCAGCCATCTGAATTCGCCAAACTGGCAGCAATCCTCCTTTTGGCAGCAGTACTCGACCGCCACCCGATAGAACGCCCCATCGACCTGATGAGGCCTTTGGCCGTGATTTCTGTGCCCTGGACACTGGTCTTCCTGCAACCGGATCTCGGCAGTTCACTCGTGTTCGGCGCCTTGCTAGTGACAATGCTCTATTGGGCTGACATGCCCTGGGAATGGGTCCTGTTGCTCCTATCACCTCTAGCCACAGCACTCCTTGCAGGGCTATGGCCTTGGACTCTCTGCGCATGGCTCCCTCTGATGGGTTTCCTGGCCTATCGCTCACTGCCATGGAAACGCCTGGCCGCTTCGCTCACTTTGGCGCTGCAAGGAATCGTGGCTGTTACCACCCCTTGGCTTTGGTTGCATGGCCTCAAGGACTATCAAAGAGAACGGCTGGTGTTGTTTCTCGATCCCACCAAAGACCCCCTAGGTGGTGGCTATCACCTCCTGCAAAGCACTGTGGGCATTGGCTCTGGCGGGCTATTTGGCACAGGGCTGCTGCAAGGTCAACTCACCAAGCTACGTTTCATCCCCGAGCAGCACACCGATTTCATCTTCAGTGCCCTAGGGGAAGAAACTGGCTTCATCGGGACCATCCTTGTCGTAACAGGCTTCGCGCTACTAATGGGACGCCTACTACAAGTTGCCAGAGAAGCCCGCACTGACTTCGAATCACTGGTTGTCATAGGCGTCGCCACGATGGTGATGTTCCAAGTGGTCGTGAACATCTTTATGACCATTGGCCTTGGTCCTGTAACTGGTATCCCCTTACCATTTATGAGCTATGGCCGCTCAGCAATGGTGGTGAACTTCGTAGCACTTGGACTCTGCCTTTCGGTGGCACGCCGAGGCCACACAAGACTCAATAACTGGTGAGCGATTTCATCTCGCTCACCACGATCCAACAACGGCTTGCAGAAGGTGTCCCTCCTGGCCGAGTCGATGAAGCCACCGTTCGACGTCTGTGGTGGGCAGCTCTGGACACCTTGCAAGACGACATCCTGCTGCCCATGGATCCTGAGAAGGGGCTTTGGCTGGCAGCACCCCTACCTGCGCTCTATGAGCCAAGACTGCTCGAACGCTTAAAAGGATGGGTCTGGGCACCAGACGAGCTCGAAACACTCCATTCTCCTCAAGGCGGCCTCTTGCCTCCCAGTCGCGTGAGGTCAATCCATGAGAGAAGCAATTCAACCGTCGGGGGCTATCAACGGTTACCACTGCGCCAAAACGATGGTCACGAGCCCCTTCTGCTGATCATTACCCCGGATGTTCAAATTGCCCTTGCCCTGCATGGCAAACCCGCAGAGCGCCATCTGTTAATGCGCAGTGATCCAGAAACCCTCAGTGATCTCTTGAAGATGCTGGACCTGAGACTGAACAGCGAAGACCCTGGCCATGCCATTGAGCTTCGTCAGGCTTTGGCAAACCTAGGACCTTTACAAAGCAACCCTGAACTAGAAAAAATCTTCTGGCCTCGACTTGCGGAACGATTGGCCGGCATGGCCCCAAGTCTCACACTGCAACCGATTCCTGAAAGATCACACCCGGCCAAGTCCAGAGGAGAAGCCAATCAAGAAACGAGTGCTGAACTCATTCTGCTGGAGGCACTCACTCATGAGGTGCGAACCCCACTAGCCACCATCCGAACCCTGATCCACTCCCTGCTGCGGCGAAGTGACCTTCCTGGTGTCGTAGTCAACCGTCTCAAACAGATCGATGCTGAGTGCACTGAGCAAATTGATCGATTCGGCCTCATTTTTCATGCCGCAGAACTTCAGCGGCAGCCGCCAGAAGCGTCCATGCTCGCCCATACCGACCTCGGCGCCATGCTGACAATGCTTCATCCAGCCTGGCGCCAGCAGCTCGAACGCCGCGGGGTAGGGCTCCAGATCGATATCACCCCTGATTTGCCAGAAGTTCTTAGTGATCCAGGACGTCTTGAACCGATGCTGGGTGGATTAATTGATCGCACGAGCCGCGGCCTGCCAGCAGGTGGCAGCCTATCGCTCACGCTTCGCCCTGCAGGCCCCCGCCTCAAGCTTCAAATCCTCAGCCAAATACCAAATAATGAAGATCAAGGAGCCAGCAGTAGGGATCAAAAGGCTGCTCTAGGCCCAGTGCTGAGCTGGGACCCCAAAACCGGCAGCCTGCAACTCAGCCAAGCTGCAACCCAACGAATGCTGGCTAGCTTGGGTGGGTGGCTAACACAGAGTCGGGACAAAGGGCTCACAGTATTTTTTCCCATCGCTGAGGAAAAACTTTGAACTCCAAAACAAGCCACAATGTTGACGGGTGTGAAGCTTGCTGCCAAGCAGTGCCATAGGGCACAAAACGCAGTGCTACTTTTCACCAGTAACGGTATGCCGATTCTCGAGGTTACTCATGACAGCAACGGCGTTAACAGGTCAGTATCCCAAGTATCTAGGGAGCACCGGGGGCCTTCTAAATTCCGCTGAAACCGAAGAGAAATACGCCATCACTTGGAGCAGCTCAACAGCTCAGGCGTTCGAACTACCCACTGGCGGCGCAGCTGAAATGAATGAGGGCGAGAACCTCATGTACTTCGCTCGTAAAGAACAATGCCTCGCATTAGGCACTCAACTGCGTACCTTCAAACCCAAGATTGAAGACTACAAAATTTATCGCGTCTTCCCTGGTGGTGACACCGAATTCCTGCATCCAAAAGACGGAGTATTCCCAGAGAAAGTCAATGAAGGGAGGGTTATGGTGAACGTCAACAATCGCCGGATCGGAGAAAACGCCAATCCAGCGAAATTAAAATTCAGCGGGCGCAACACCTACGACGCCTGAGTCCCTTTCGCCTGAAGGGTACGGGGATCTTCAACCACTCGGCACCAGCTGCGAAGATTCCCTCATGCTCAGCTCTGATCGTGCCCATTTCTTTGAGATGGCTGCTAGTGGTGCCAATTTCATTCCTTTGGCCCACAGTTGGCCAGCGGATCTGGAGACCCCTCTCACAACTTGGTTAAAAGTTGGGGCAGATCATCCCCCTGGGGTTTTACTTGAATCGGTCGAAGGGGGTGAAACTCTTGGGCGCTGGAGTGTGGTGGCCTGCAATCCACTTTGGACAGCCACCTGCCGAGGTAATCACCTCACACGTCTTTGGCGAGAAGGACGAACCGATGAAGCCATCGGCAACCCTTTCGAAGGCCTCAGGCAATGGCTTGCTCCTTATCGCACCGCAACCCTGCCAGGCCTACCCCCCCTTGGCCAGCTCTATGGAATGTGGGGTTTTGAACTGATCAAGTGGGTTGAACCCACAGTGCCCGTTCACTTAAGGGACAACAACGATCCGCCTGATGGCATCTGGATGCTGATGGACAGCATCTTGATCATTGATCAAGTCAAACGCCTCATCACTGCCGTTGCATACGCAGACCTGAGTGGCGAGCAAACGGCTAACGAAGCTTGGGACAAGGCACAAGCACGCATTCAAGACCTAGAAAAGTGCATGGCGGAACCACTTGCGCCGATTCAGCCACTGCAATGGCAACCAAAAGGTCAATCTCCACCTTCCACCATCAGTAACTACAGCCAACAAGGCTTTGAGGAGGCAGTTCAAACGGCCAAGCAACACATCGCCGCAGGGGATGTGTTCCAGCTTGTGATCAGTCAACGGCTGGAGACCAGAGTTCCTCAACAGCCACTTGAGCTCTACCGAAGTCTGCGAATGGTGAATCCTTCTCCATATATGGCTTTCTTTGACTTCGGCGACTGGCAGCTGATTGGCTCAAGCCCGGAGGTCATGGTCAAGGCGGAGCCTGTCGCGGATGGCATTAAGGCCAGCCTTCGGCCTATTGCCGGCACGCGTCCGCGTGGCGGCAACGAACTTGAGGACCGCAATCTTGAAGCAGAGTTGATGGCAGATCCCAAGGAACGTGCCGAGCATGTGATGTTGGTTGATCTTGGCCGCAATGACCTTGGACGCGTTTGCAGGCCGGGCAGTGTGACGGTGAAAGAGCTGATGGTGATCGAGAAATATTCCCACGTCATGCACATCGTCAGTGCAGTGGAAGGTGTGCTTGCCAAAGGCAAGGATGTTTGGGATCTACTCATGGCCTCATTCCCAGCAGGCACGGTCAGTGGCGCCCCAAAAATCAGAGCCATGCAGCTCATTCATGAGCTCGAACCCGACTCACGAGGACCTTATTCAGGTGTTTATGGGTCCATCGATCTCAATGGTGCCCTGAATACAGCTATAACCATTCGCACAATGATTGTGCGGCCCCATCCTGAAGGCGGCTGGCAAGTCAAGGTTCAAGCAGGCGCTGGTGTGGTGGCCGATTCCATCCCCACCAAGGAATACGAAGAGACCCTCAACAAGGCAAGGGGAATGCTCACAGCCCTGGCCTGCCTCGAGTCCCACAAGTCATGAATACCAGGCTGCTACTTAAGGGGTTCGAAGTGGAGCTGTTCACAGGACGCTTCAGCGGTGAGCACGTCGGCGTAGCTACTGCCGCAGCAAGCGATCTTGCTGATTTCGTCACAGAACCAGACCACCGAAATCTGGAATACATCACTGAGCCAAATCAACACTACGGCCCATTGAGGGAAGCCCTGTTGGCTCCGAGGCGAAGACTGCGCCAATGGTTGGTTCCACGGCAGCTCACATTGATTCCTGGTAGCACCCTCAGCCTGGGCGACAGTCATCACTTTGAACGATCTGATCCGCTCAACCCCTATCACGATTTGATTGAGGCGAACTACGGCACCAGGGTGGTTACCACCAGTGTCCACATCAACCTAGGGCTTGAAGATCTACCGCTGCTATTTGCTGCGCTGCGCTTGGTGCGTTGTGAAGCAGCCCTCTTTCTTGCCCTGAGTGCAAGCTCCCCCTTCCTTGATGGCCAGCCGACGGGAAGCCACTCTCAGCGATGGCTGCAATTTCCACTCACTCCAGAGCGGGTACCACTCTTCCAAAACCATCCTGACTATGTCGCTTGGGTTGAAGCACAACTGGCCACTGGCACGATGCAAAATGAGCGTCATCTATGGACCTCAGTACGGCCAAACGGACCTCGCCGCCCCTATCAACTCAACCGTCTAGAGCTGCGCATCTGCGACTTAATCACCGATCCCGATGTTCTGCTTGCAGTGACTGCCCTAATCGAACTGCGCGTGCTCAGCCTTCTTCAGAACCCAAGCCAACTGGATCCACTCAAAGTGAGTCGACTAACCACCGATGAACTTGCTGATCTTTGTGATGCAAATGATTCTGCTGTCGCTCAAATGAGCCTGGACGCAACCCTGCACCACTGGCGAGATGGGAGCCCCATCCTTTGCCGCTCCTGGATCGAGACAATGCTCGAGGAAATCATTCCGATCAGTAGAGATCTGGGTCTGGAGAAACAACTTGCACCGCTGCATAGGGTCCTAAATAAGGGCAATCAAGCCATGCAATGGCTACAGAACTATGCCGATGGCAAGCCTGTGGAGGCTGTCATTCAAGACAGCATTGCCGAAATGAACGCCGAAGAGCTCAAAGCAAGCAAAGCCGAGGCCATTTTGGGATGATCATGGCCAAACCTGAGTCCACTAGCGCATCGATGCAGCAGTCTTCCGCCCAAAAACCTGATTGCGATCAGCCCAGGGCAATCGGGGCAGGGCAGCAGGCAGGACGCTTACTGCAGAACCGCCTTGAACTGGTGGAAGACCTTTGGCAAACGGTGCTACGCAGCGAATGTCCACCGGATCAGGCAGAACGACTACTTCGACTGAAGCAACTCAGTGAACCTTTGGCCCTTGAAGGTGCAGATGAGAACAGTGCCAGCACAGCAATCGTGCTGTTGATCAAAGAGATGGACCTGGCAGAAGCGATCACCGCAGCACGCGCCTTCTCCCTCTATTTCCAACTGGTGAATATCCTCGAGCAACGGATCGAGGAAGACAGCTACCTCGCAAGTATGTCTTCTGGCAAAGAAAACAATCGCCAAGACAAACCCTATGACCCCTTTGCTCCACCGCTCGCCACGCAGACAGACCCAGCCACATTCAGGGAGCTGTTCGAACGACTTCGCCTTCTCAACGTGCCACCAGCTCAGCTGGAGACCCTTCTACAGGAGATGGATATCCGCCTAGTTTTCACTGCTCATCCCACTGAAATCGTCCGTCATACCGTTCGCCATAAGCAACGCAAGGTTGCAAGCCTGTTGCAACAGTTGCAATCAGATCCAACAAAATCGTCATCTGAGAAAGAAAGCCTGAGACTGCAGCTTGAGGAGGAGATCAGGCTCTGGTGGCGGACCGATGAGCTTCATCAGTTCAAGCCCTCCGTTCTGGATGAGGTGGATTACGCCCTCCACTATTTCCAACAGGTGCTTTTTGATGCCATGCCCCAGCTACGGCGTCGCCTGATCACTGCAATGGCCGAGAGCTATCCAGACGTACACATTCCACAAGCTGCCTTCTGCACTTTTGGATCTTGGGTTGGATCAGACCGAGACGGCAATCCTTCCGTTACACCAGAAATCACCTGGCGCACCGCCTGTTATCAACGTCAGCTGATGCTGGAGCGCTATGTCAATGCCGTTCAAAAACTCCGTGATCAACTCAGCATCTCCATGCAATGGAGCCAGGTAAGCACTCCACTGTTGGAGTCACTGGAAATGGACCGGCTTCGATTCCCCGAGGTTTACGAGGAACGAGCAGCCCGCTATCGACTCGAGCCTTATCGCCTCAAACTCAGCTACACCCTGGAGAGGTTGAAACTCACTCAACAACGCAACCAGCAATTGGCCGAAGCAGGCTGGCAAACCCCACCAGAAGGCCTCAACCCCAGTCCCAATCTAATTAATGCGGGAGAAGCCCTTCACTACAAATCAGTAGCAGAATTCCGCAGCGACCTGGAACTGATCCGCAACAGCCTGGTTAGCACAGATCTGAGCTGTGAGCCTCTGGATACCCTCTTAAATCAGGTCCACATCTTCGCTTTCTCACTAGCCAGCCTCGACATTCGTCAGGAGAGCAATCGCCACAGCGATGCTCTCGACGAATTAACCCGCTACCTAAACCTGCCTAAGGCCTATGGCGACATGGCAGAAAATGAGCGGGTGCAATGGTTAATAGAGGAACTACAGACTCGCCGCCCCCTGATCCCCTCTGCCGTTATCTGGTCGCCCAGTACAGCAGAAACGGTGGCCGTGTTTCGCATGCTGCACCGACTGCAGGAGGAATTCGGCAGCCGAATCTGCCGCACCTATGTGATCTCAATGAGTCACACAGTTTCCGATCTACTCGAGGTGCTGCTGCTAGCCAAAGAAGCCGGCCTCGTGGATCCGGCGGCTGGCCATGCCGAACTGCTTGTGGTGCCCCTCTTCGAAACCGTAGAGGATCTCCAGCGGGCTCCAGCAGTGATGGAGGCACTTTTAAGTTCACCTGTCTACCGCAATTTGCTCCCTCGTGTCAGCGAACAGGTCCAACCTCTGCAGGAGCTGATGCTTGGCTATTCGGACAGCAACAAAGACTCCGGATTTCTATCCAGCAATTGGGAGATCCATCAAGCCCAAATTGCCCTGCAAGATCTAGCTAACCGCCAGGGTGTGGCTCTGCGCCTTTTCCATGGACGCGGTGGATCTGTTGGCAGAGGAGGTGGCCCTGCCTACCAAGCAATCCTTGCCCAACCAAGCGGAACCGTGCGCGGCCGAATCAAGATCACTGAGCAGGGAGAAGTGCTGGCATCGAAATACAGCCTGCCCGAGCTAGCCCTTTACAACCTAGAAACATTCACAACGGCCGTCCTACAAAACAGTCTGGTAACCAACCAGCTGGATGCCACCCCAAGCTGGAACCAACTGATGACCAGACTTGCTGGTCGTTCACGTGAGCACTATCGGGCCCTCGTCCACAACAACCCTGATCTGGTGGCCTTCTTCCAACAGGTCACGCCGATCGAAGAAATCAGCAAATTGCAAATCTCCAGCCGTCCTGCTAGACGCAAAAGCGGCGCCAAGGACCTCTCTAGCCTGAGAGCGATCCCCTGGGTATTTGGCTGGACGCAAAGTCGATTCCTGCTACCGAGCTGGTTTGGCGTGGGAACAGCACTAGCCGCCGAAGTCGAATCAGACGCTGACCAGCTTGACCTTCTGCGCAGACTGCACCAACGCTGGCCCTTCTTCCGAATGCTGATCTCCAAGGTGGAGATGACCCTTTCAAAAGTAGACCTAGACCTGGCCCATCACTACATGACTAGCCTGGGCAGCGAAGATTACCGTGAAGCCTTTAACCGTATCTTCGAGATCATCGAAACGGAGTACAGCCTCACCCGCCGGTTGGTCTTAAACATCACAGGACAACCCAGGTTGCTCGGGGCCGATCCCGCCCTACAGCAATCAGTCGATCTTCGCAATCGCACGATCGTGCCCCTTGGTTTTCTTCAAGTGGCCCTGCTTCGCAAACTGCGTGATCAGAACCGGCAGCCACCAATGAACGATGCTGGCGATGGTCGTACTTACAGCCGCAGTGAACTGCTAAGAGGCGCACTGCTCACCATTAACGGCATTGCTGCAGGCATGCGCAACACCGGTTGAGACCACCTTGCTTGCCTTTCTTCAACAGCCCGAACTCCCCCCCGGCTTCCGGCTAGACCTTGAACAGCCACCCAATCCTCAAGCACTCAACAAACTTCTCGCTCGTTGCAGAGAAGCCACTCACACCTCAGAGCAATGGGCCCTGGCCTTTGAGCGAAGCGTTTGGCATCTAAGCATTGTTGAACAAGAAAAAGGAACCCTGGTTGGTTTTGTGCGCGCCACAAGCGACCATGGCCTCAATGTCAACCTCTGGAATCTCGTCGCCCAACCCGGCTCATTACAAGCACAATTGCTTGCAGTTCTCGTGCATCAAGCACTTGAAAATTTGCGCCGAATTCTGCCTGGTTGCAGCATCTCAATATTGGCACCTGCCATCTCCCTCAAAGCATTGAAGGATCAAGGCTTCATCATTGATCCAGATGGCATACGAGCGATGAGTTATCGACTCCGCTAAGTCGTCGAGTCAACATCGTTATCGGATCCTTCCTGCAGCGATCAAAACCACGCTTTTAACCCAAGCATGAAGAGAAAACTCCAGCACTCTGACCATCTTTGCTTGACCGACTACAACCTGAATTGAGATCAGCGCATCAGCTGAACGATGCCGCTGACGACGCTTGAAGAGTATGGGAGCTAAAGCAAATACGAGCATGGAGGGACTCGAACCCCCGACCCTCAGAACCGGAATCTGATGCTCTATCCAACTGAGCTACATGCCCACAAATATCGGCTGAATGCCGCTATATGAGAGAAACTCTCAAGCCCCCT
>MDTB01145235.1_pt1 | contig 15613 bp, 8 predicted proteins | sample 811161 | NCBI WGS metagenome assembly MDTB01 (sample SAMN05326650, study PRJNA326480) | marine metagenome | isolation source: seawater | place: Mediterranean Sea | collected 2009 | reverse complement strand
TATGCACGTGATGGGGTCGGGTATTTTCCGGATGCTGTTTCAAAACGGGCAACGGCCCACCTTACGGCGCTGCAGGACATGGTGAAGTGTGGTCATCGAGCCGTTGTGGTTTACTGTATTCAACGTTCTGATATACAGCAGGTTGCGCCTGCAGCTCATATAGATTCAGCTTATGCTAAGCAATTTAAGATCTCAACTGCCAATGGTGTTGAGATGATGACCCTGCCAGTTCAGTTTGATCCGGCAGGGTTAAAGGTTTGTTTAGTGGAATAATCTTTTGACAGTATTCGGTTTTATTAACTGATTTGCATTTTCCATTCGATCAGCAGTGTATACCGCTGGGTCGAAATCATCTGTTATATGTGTAGTTGGTTTCATCGGTGCATTTGGTGCATTTTGTGGTGGTGTGTTTTCATCTGTAAGGTTAAATCGAGGAGCTTTCTCAGGTGTATTAAATAGAAACGCTTGCGTAGCTGCAATGCGTGTTTTTTTTGGCGCTCGCTCGATTGGATCAATTTCACATTGTTCAAACTCACGGATTGCTTTTGTTCGTTCCGAAATCTCGCGCTTATCGTTGTCACTTAACGTCAATCGATATGTTGGTTTTATTGGCGCGCCTATTGTAATCTCACCCATTTTTTTCTCCTTTTTTATTAAATTTTCTTTGGGATAAATTAATATTAGTAAAATTTAATATTAAAAATCAATAAATTTTTTATTTTTTTATTTTTTTTACTAAATTCGCTGTTATTTTGAGTTGATTTGAGTTCAAAGTCTGTATAAATTGAATGGATCTATGATATATTTAATGTATGCAACATATTAAACGTCGCAAAACGAGTGAAGTTATTATTGGTGGCATTCCAATGGGTTCAGCGCATCCCATTCGAATTCAATCGATGACTAATACCGTGACTCACCGTGTTCCTGAAACCGTGGCTCAGATTCAGTCACTGGCTGATGCTGGGTCTGAATTTGTTCGTATTACTGTTAATGATCAAACGGCAGCCAAAGCGGTTCCTGAGATCGTTCATCAATTGCGTGACCAAGGGTACAATACACCGATTATTGGTGACTTTCATTACAATGGGCATATTTTACTTACAAAAGTTCCAGGGGCAGCGGATGCTTTGGCAAAGTATCGAATTAATCCTGGGAATGTTGGGAAGGGAAACAAGCGGGATGACAATTTTGCAACGATGATAAAAGTTGCGATTGATACCAATAAACCGGTTCGCATTGGTGTGAACTGGGGGTCGATTGACCAGCAATTGTGGGACGCACATATGGAAGCCAACGGCAAGCGTGCAAAACCAAAATCATTCAATGAAATCATGATTGATACCATGATTGAATCAGCGGAGCGAAGTATTGAGGCGGCTCTAAATTTAGGATTGGGAAAAGATAAATTGATTGTTAGTGTCAAAATGTCTGAAATTCAAGATATGATTGCTGCTTATGAGCGGGTCGCTCAGGTGGTTGATATTCCGATTCATTTGGGATTAACTGAAGCTGGGAATGGCATTAAAGGAATTACGTGTTCTGCTGCCGCTCTTGCTATTTTGCTGCAACAGGGCATCGGTGACACACTGCGTGTGTCTTTAACTCCTGAGCCGGGTTTGCCGCGGTCTCGTGAAGTTGATGTTTGCACCAATTTGCTCCAAACCATGGGATTTCGATTTTTTAAGCCCTCTGTTACCAGTTGTCCAGGGTGTGGTCGAACCGATTCTGATTATTTTATTCACTTGGCGCAAGATGTGAATGATCATATTCATCAGAAAATAGCGGAATGGCGTCCGAAATACCCTGGTGTTGAGTCATTAAAAATAGCCGTGATGGGTTGTGTTGTTAACGGTCCTGGTGAAAGTAAATATGCCAATATTGGCATCAGCTTGCCTGGCATGCGTGAAGCGCCAACAGCACCTGTTTATATCGATGGAAAGCTAGCAACAACACTTAAAGGCGATAATATTACGCAAGAATTTATGGCGCTTTTAGATGATTACATTGTTAGAAAATATACCCCAAAATAAGTTGGTTAGCTGAATTCAACACCTAAGGTGATTAATGCTTCTTTTAAAGAATCTGGTGATTTAAAAACAATGCCTTTCATGCCCAGTTTTATGGCAGCGTCAATATTTTCTTTTAAGTCGTCAATAAAAACCGTTTCTTCTGGAATTAACTGATACTTTTTAAGTAATTTATGATAAATTTTTGCTTCAGGTTTCATGCATTGGTGATGGGCTGAAATAATGGCCCCATCGGCTTGATATAAAAATGGGTTTATTTCTCTTAATTTTGAATAGGGCACTGCTTGAAAATTTGATAAAAGATACATTGGATAGATTTGCTTCAAGTTCAGGAATATTTCTCGTGAGCCATCAATTAAATGCAAATGATAAACAAAGTTTTGAATAATGAGTTGAAGATTGTCTTCTAAATTTGGGTCATTGATTTTATTGACCAATAAATCGATTAATGCGGATTCTTCAATGCTTCCTCGATCCAAGTCTTGCCATAGTTGCGAGTGGATAAAGTGCGTTAAATATTCATCATGGAATTTATTTTCAGGCAGCAGTTGATTCAATATGTATACCGGGTCATAACCAAACAATACATTTCCTAAATCAAAAACAATATTTTTTATCATGGTGACTCCAAAAAGGGCGATGTCTTTAGGGTATTGAATCTGTGTCAAATTGTCCATGGTCTTTTCAATTTATCAAATGATGATCTTTTAATGGCTTAAATGTATAATTAGGGTATGTCTGCAGATGTGATTATTGTTGGTGCTGGTATTGCAGGATTAATGTGTGCCTATGATTGCGTAGAAGCTGGACTGCGAGTCAACATTATCTATCAGGGAGATTTGGAGCAAACCTCTTCGTATTATGCTCAAGGTGGTATTGCTGCAGCATGGTCGCCAAATGATTCGCCATTGCAACATATGACCGATACCATTATGGCAGGTGATGGCTTATGTGATTCCAGGGTTGTCCAAGATTTTTGCGATGATGCACCATCGTTTGTTAAAAAATTAATTGATATTGGGGTGCCTTTTGATGTGGAAACATCGGGGGATTATCGCCTTACTCAAGAAGGTGCGCATTCCCAATCTCGCATATTTCATGTCAAAGATTATACGGGAACGGCTATTATTATGACGTTGGTGAAGAAGTTGCAAGTTCATCCGAAAATTAAATGGGTTAACCAATCAATCGGGGGTGTTTTAACGTGTCAATTATCAGGTCGTGTTATTGGTGTTCGCGTTGGTAATGATGATCTATTGGCTGGTCATGTTGTTTTTGCAACGGGTGGTTTTTCCAATGTTTTTTCTCGGTCTACCAATCCAAAGAAAAATATTGGTGAAGGACTCGCATTGGCCTATTTGCTTGGGGCGCGTTTGGGTGATTTGGAATTTATTCAATTTCATCCAACCGTTTATTGTGCATCTGGTCATCCGCCATTGCTTATTTCTGAGGCTTTACGAGGCGAGGGAGCCTTTTTGGTCAATAAAAATAACGATCGATTCATGAAAAAATACCATGAGTTAGAGGACTTGGCGCCTCGTGATGTGGTTGCACGTGCAATTATTCAAGAACAGGATACGAAACTAAACATTGCACCCCTAATGACCACCATTAAAGAACGTTTTCCAACCATATTTCAAGCCCTTCAATTGCGTGGGTTTACGGTTGATTCTTATGAAATTCCAGTTCAGCCTTTGGTGCATTACACCTTGGGTGGGATTGTTGCATCTCCAGCGGGTAAAACCAATTGTTCAGGACTTTATGCCATTGGTGAATGTGCTGTGACTGGGTTTCATGGCGCGAATCGCTTGGCGTCTAATTCACTTCTTGAAGCTGGAATCATGGGCCAGCGTTGCGCCAAAATCATTATTGATACCAAACCAGAAAATGTTGGAGAACATGGTGTTTCTTCCATTTTAATTGATCCCCTCGATGAGGCTGCATTAAAGTGGTTGGGGGATTTAAGCAATAATACACTGGGTGTGATCCGATCCAATGATATTATTCTAGCTGGTATTCAAGCCCTTCAACTCCACGAGCATGGTGCTCACCCTTTATTTCAATTTGTATTGGCTATTTTGCAATCGGCTTATCATCGAAATGAGTCTCGTGGGGGTCATTTTCGTTCCGATTATAAAGACCAACTTGATCATGCGCGTCATTCAATGATCCAAAAAGGCCATGAAGTTGTTCATACTGATTCATTTTTAAATTAAACCACTCTTTTTTGTCTTAAAAATTGATGTTTATTTGACCCAAAATAAGGGAATACCTAAATGGTCTCTATATAGGGTAAAAAATGAAATTATTACGACGTTTATTTTCTTTCTGGTCAATTTTCTTATGGTTCATGGTGTTGTCATTGCCAAGTTTGGCTTATATTCCACCTGAAATTGAGTTCACAGCTGTGTTTGATTACGAAAATGTGCCAGTCTCCGGAAATCAAACTGTTATTGTTCGCCTATTTAATTCAGGCAGTTTGATCTATAAGGAAGTCTTAAATGATGTTTATTTTGATAAAGGGGTCGCTAAAATCGTGATTGGTGGCGAGAATAGTGATCTTATCAATTCATATTTTGATGATATTAATATGGTCGTTAGCATCAGTGTTATGCAGCATCAGTTGATGTTTCCCATAAATTCAGTTCCATATGTTATTCGCTCGAAAGAATCCAATAAGGCTCGCCGGGTTGATAATGAAGCAATTATTAAATTTCTTGAAACGGAGCGTCGTGTTGGGGTGGGTACACTCACTCCGGAATTAACATTTGATGTGAATGGGGTTGTGATTCTTCACAATAAACGAGCAACAGATGTTATTTCAAATGGGGTCATGTACTGGGATGGGAATTTGAATGAGTTTTTAACTTACCGCAATGGAAGTTGGGTATCGATGTCTTGGATTCCCGATCTTGAGGATCGCAGCAAGTGGACGAAGAATACTGCTAACAATTCAATTTATTCTCCTAAAAATGTTGGCATTGGCCGAGCCCCAAATACAGAAGCCCTCATGGTTTCTAACAATGTGAGAATTGATGGAAATGTTACTTTTACAGGCAATTTGAATGTTAATGGACAGGCAAAACTAACCACCAATCAAGGGTTTAATAGCTCCGGTGAATTTCAAGCATCTCCCATTGAATTTCTTGATTCTTCAAATTCGTGGGATGCCAACGGCAACTTATCTTTTTCTGGGATTCTTTATGGTGACGGTTCTGATCTTACAAACCTTCATCATTTTGATACTTATTCATTTGACGGGACGCATATTAATACCAATAGCATTGGAAGTCAAAATATTGTTGATGCGTCCATTTACCCCTCACATATCACGTTGGGTGCGATTGGTACGAATCATGTGGCGACCAATCAAGTGACAACGGCTTATATTGATAACTTTTCAATTGAAGCCAAACATATTCAAGACCGTTCCATACAAACCCATCACATGCGAAAGAATGAAATTAGTTCAACCGATATAAAATTGAATACATTTAATAATGAAAAATATGCTGATGATGCAATTTTAACTTCACATATTGTTGATGGGCAAATTACCAGTGCTAAAATAATGGCAAAGCATATTTTGCGTGAGCATTTACTTCAGGGATTTATTACATCTGACAAGATTAATAATGGCACCTTAACGGGTTCTCATGTGCCACTTAATACCATTCCGCTTAACAATTTTTCAGGGAAGTTTGCGATTTCATCAGGTGGAACCAATTTAGAATCCGCCCAAAATTATGGCGTGCTTTATAGTAACTCATCGCGAGAATATGTGATTGATCCAACGGTTATTGCGATTAAAGATAGCTTGCTTGGCATTGGTGGATTGCCTGACAATGATGCGCTAATTACGGTTAAAAAAGATGCGAATGCATCGTTTGGTATTTTTGGAAAGGCAGCCAATCATGCGGCCATACAATTTCGAAATACAGTAGCTAGCTGGGATGTTAAAGTAACAACCAATGGGTCACTGAACTTTGTTTATAGAAACGCCCCAATGGCAACTTTTACAACCCTTGGTCAATTTAGTATTGGAACTGAAAACGCCAGTGAGGTCTTAACCCTTGCCGGTCCGCTTGCCTTGGGCGCATCTAAATCAAATGTGGCGGGGACCATTCGTTATGCAGCGGGTCAATTTTCTGTTTATAAAACCAGTTGGTCACCAATAACATCCGGTCAAATGGCGAAGCGAGAGTTTCAGTCAAACCAGCTGGATCATCTGATTTCATCGAGTGTGATTCACGCTGAAAGTTCAGCGCTTATCGGCCAGCGAATGTTAATTCATGATGTTCGTCATTCAACAGTATCTGGTGATTCTATTCATGCAAATTTCATGTCATCTTCACAGGCGAATGCCGTGTTTAGTCACCTTGATCATGTGGCTGATTCACAGATTGAACTCGTTCGCTCTTCGTCACAATTTGGCCGAAAAACCGATGGTTCAATGATTGACTCAGCACTTCATTTTACCCGGTCGCTTACTGGTGATATTTTAAAAAGTCATGTCTTTAACGCGACTGATTCTTCCTTGAGTATTGCAAAAAGTCGCATGTTTTCTATTCAAGATTCTCGTTTTCAATCGACTCGAACGCAGGCTCAGTTTATTGACGATTCGCGGATTGACTCTCAGCGAAGTTCACTGGCGTTTATTTCGTCGAGTGATCTTAATTTAATGAATAGCCAAGCCCAACAACTGGCCAATGTTTCAGGTCATTTGCTTCATGCTTCCGTTGCTCATGCTCAAAATACGAAGGTCAATGTTTCTCGATCGGTGCTAAACCACATTAATGATGCAACCATTTTTGGTGATGGTTTGCTTGTATTTGGTGGTGATCTTCATCGTATCAATGCCAACAATTACATTGCGGTTGCTGGAGATGCCCATCAAGTTAGCGGGCATGATGCTATTGGTATCGGTGATCAAATTCACATAACGCATGATCAGGCGATTTTAATGAATGCATCCAATGCGCCACTTTCTTCCGATCGACCCGGACAATTGAAAATTCAGGCGGAAGGTGGGGTTCATATTCAATTTTCACCAGAAATGGGGATTTCAATGACAGATGGTGGTGGTTGGCAGCATGTCAGTGATGAACGTTTAAAAGTGTCAAAAAGTGATGTGGACCCTCTTGAAATTTTAAATAAAGTTCGACAATTACCCGTTCAATACTGGCAATATAAATCACAAGCGGATATTCAGCATATTGGCCCAACGGCACAAGATTTTCATGCTTTATTTAAGTATGGCAACTCTGATAAGGTAATTCATTCGATTGACTCTGATGGTGTTTTATTAGCGTCAGTGAAAGGTCTCTATTCCAAACTTTCACATTTAAATACCATGATGACAACTGATCAGAAAATGTATAGTATTCATTCTGAAAAACTGGATTCGATTTTTAAACGCATTGATGGGGTTCAAATAAAGCTGAGTCAATTGGAAGGGGAATATCGGTTTAATTCGCGTTTATTGGATCAATTTGAAAAAGATTACCATGCCCAAGAAAGCATGCTGTCTTATTTAAAACGTTTTATTCGCTTATCCCAATGGCAGCATTTAATATCACTTTTTATTGATCCGCTAATTTTGGCCCTTATTTTTGGTTTTGGTTTTGGTGTTGGGTTAATGGCTGCGTTTTATAAACGCTACTTGGAGAAAACATCATGAAACGATTGATTTGTCTTTTTATGCTGATTTTTCACATAAGCTTAACGGCATCCACCATTACCGCTTATTTAGAATTGGTACTATCAAGTTCTGGTAAACTGATTGACCAACCAACGGATGTTACCATTTCGTTACTCGGTCCAAGTAATGATGTTCGTTGGACTGAGACGCATCAGGCTGTAAATTTTTTCAAAGGTGTTGCAGCTTTTCAAATTGGGCATGTGAACGAAATTAAAACCCATTGGTTTTACGATAAAGGTGTTCAGTTAAAATTAACCATTGGGGAGGATTCCATTAATTTACCGATGTATGCAACGCCGTTTAGTTTGTTTTCTCATGCAGCAGATATGGTAAATGCAATACAAATGGATGGGGTTTTTCATACTGATTTAATTAATAAACGTATTGGTATTCGTTTGGATGTTCCAACGCCGTCTGTTCATTTTGAAATTAAAGGTGCCATGCGCGTCGGTGACCATGCAACGATTGATGAAATTGGCACGATTCGTTGGCGCGGTAATCGTCTTCAAGGTCGTCATAATCATACTTGGAAAAATTTGGATGTGAGCCCCGATGACGGCTTTGAAAGCAAGTGGCTTAATAATAATTCTGCAGAATCACCAGCGTTTTATGTTTTAGGATCATCGGTGTTGGTTGCCACATCAACCATACGTGCAACGCTAACCGCTGGCGGGAATTTGGATGCTGAAAACTCATTTATTTCAACCAGTCCATTAACAACCCCTGGGCGCTTAAATTTGCCAAATGATTATGGGGTTTCAATTAATTCAAGTTTATATGCAAAAGCGTTAACATTGGATGCTGCAAATGTTTATAATGTGACAACTGGCCTAAAATTTTCAGGTGTCATGACAGGTAAGGCTAATGGTGTTACAGACATTACATCGAAAAATATTAAGCTTAATGCGATTCAAAATCATGAGCTCAATTCATCGGTTATTGATCAAACACATATTAAATCGGCGGCGGTGATTAACGCCAAAGTGAAGCCTGCCAGTATTACCAGAGATCGTTTTAATTCAGCATTTAAACTTACGAATGATTATTTTCTTGCACAAGTTGTAACCAACAATAAAATTAAACGTGATTCTGTTCATGAAGATGACTTGTCGACCTCTTTCTCGTTGACGCCATTTCATTTTCAGCCAAATGCAGTTGTGAATCGTAACATTGGTGCCGGTGAAATTGATGCCATAAAGATAAAAGATAATGAACTCGTCCTGGCTGATTTTAAATCAGATTTTATCGATTCATATGCCATTTTAAATGATAAATTAATCGCGAGTATTAACATTAAAGATGGTAGTATTAAGGCCGAAGATTTTACTGCTGGGTCCTTATCGTATTCTCATTTTAATGCGGTTATTCCAATTAATAAAGGTGGGACGGGATCAACATCTTTTGGCAACACCGGGGAGATGTTGGTGGTATCCAATAATGTTGTTAAATCAGAACCTGGTGTTGTTTTAACGTCCAATGGCCTTGGGATTCGAACCACATCGCCAACCCAACGCTTGGATATTACGCAAGTGAATGGTTTTGTTCCATTACGTGTGAAATCAAATCAAGCGTCCAGTGCTTTGGTTTATCTGAGAAATGATGTTGGTCAATGGAGTATGGGGCTGACGCCAACCAATAATTTCATTATTATGGATCATTTGAATAATCGACGTGTTTTTTCAATGCGTTTAACCGATGGCCATATTGGTATTAAAACAGAACCAGGAAATGAACTTATGGTTGTCAATGGCGGGGTTCTTCTGGGTGATAAGCATGTTGCCAATGGTGCGTCACTCAAAGAGGGGTCCATGTATTTTTCAATGGCCGATAAAAAGTTTAAATTAAGAACAGCTGCAGGATTAACTTATTTGATGTCTGAGCCTGTGATTCCATTTACTGATCGATTGAGTTATTTTCATCTTGAAAATATAAATAATCAAGGGGCAAACTCTCGCGTTCTTTTGGCGAATGACATCGACTTACGAGGTGATAAGCATTTTGTTCAGGGTGCGTTTGATTCTGTGATTGATGGTCATCGATTATCAATTAAACATTTGATCAGTAGCCATGTTTTAGGAGAGGATTCGCGGTTTTCATTTATAGAGAACAGTCATTTAAATGGCAAAAATAATCATGCACGCTTTTTAAAAGATACCACTTTGAAGGGCGATAACCACCAACTTAATTTTGTTGATGCTTCAGCTATTCAAGGTGATTCGCATCACTTGGATCAACTTTCGAATAGTCAGGTTTTTGGACGTCATCATGCTGTATTTTCTGGCGCGAATTTAATGATTCAAGGTGAACATAATCGTGCTCTTTTTACTAAATCTGCATTGCTTTATGGTCATGATCAGATGATGAATATGGCCAATGATGCAGTTACTTATGGGCAAGGTCATTATTTAAACCATGTGTCATCTCTCAGTGTTGATGGGGAAAACAATGTGGTTGAGCATTCCAAAGCGTCGGCAATCAATGGTGAGGGAAATTATATTTCAGGTGCTCAATCGTCAACGATTGTTGGTTCTAAAAATTATTTGTTAAATCCAACGGGTGTCTATTTGGGGGATAATAACTATCATTTTGGTGGGGGGAATGTTCAGCTGATTGGAAACAACACGATGTTGTTTGGTTCTCATCACGGACGTGTTCATGCAGATGCACTTTTGTCTTTTGGGAAAAATGACGTTTCGCTTTCAAAAGATCATGCCATTATTTTCAATGTGCCCGGCGGGGTTGATATTATTGAAGGCGATATTACGTTGGCCCATTTGGCGCCCCATGCCGGCAGTTGGTCGCATGTTTCTGATAAAGCGTTAAAACAAAATGTCGTTCCACTGGATGTTGATACTATTTTAGGAAAAGTTATTGATTTACCAATTATGCAATGGCGTTATAGAGGGCAAAATTATGTTCAACATATTGGTCCAATGGCCCAGGATTTTCACTCACTTTTTAACTTGGGTAATAACAATCGCTTTATTCAATCGGTTGATATTGATGGGGTGATTTTTTCTTCAATACAAGGGTTGGGGAAAACCATGAAGTTTATGGAAGATGAATTGGATCAGTTGCAATTAACCCAACAACAGATACAAGTTGAAAATGCTGGGATTTCTTCTCAAGTTAATTCACTGCGTGTATCAGGGAATCGATTGGTAAAAATCAATCGCGATTTAAATCGACGGTTTGAAGATATACATTTGCGTGAAGTTCAACAATTCAAAACATTGGAACGATTGAATCATGATTTGAAAAAAATACAAGAACGGCTGGAGGGGTCCAAATGAAGCATTGGATTTTGGTTCTTTTATGTCTTTCTCATGTTCTTTTTGCTGCTACTGAAGAAGAAAAAATTATTAATGTACCATCGGAGATGACGGTTGAATTAATTCTTGCAAATGAAAATGGTGTGATCAATGGAACACACAATGTTCGTGCCCGATTATTTGATCCAAACACATTGGAACGGGTTTGGTTTGAGAATTATCAAAATCAACCCATTGTTAATGGTTCCATGGTTTTAAAAATGAATTCCGTTCCTTCGATTAATACTTATACACTTCATAAGAAAAAATTGAAATTTGTTGTGTCTGTTGAAGATCAGCCTGTTGAAATTCCGTTGCTTACCACACTGTATTCTTATCGGAGTAAATTTGCTGAATTTGGTTGGGATACCCGATTTCATAGTATTTTATTTATTGATCGAACACAGAATTACATGGGGTTTGGAACACAAACTCCCAAGGGGCATGTTGATATTGTTGGGGCCATTAAATTGGCTTATGAAGATACCAATGTCACCGGTGCTATTCGTTGGGAAAACAATTCATTACGAGTGAAACATCCAACCAAATGGATTGATTTGCTGTATGGCCCCACAACTTTTATTAAATCGCGGTGGGCAGAGTATTCCAATAACATACAACTGGTAAGTTCAAATTATCGGGTTGGTATCGGCACAAAGTTTCCGCAAGAACAATTGCATGTGACGGGCAGCGGTTATTTTGGTGGCGACTTAAAATCTGAATCATTGCAGGCAAGTGCCTTTAATATCAATTCGTTTGCTTTAACCAATACGCTACTGAAAACAAAATCAATTCATTTACGCGATGGCTCCAATGTTACAGATTGGACCAAAGATAATTTGCGAGTTACTTATGGTAATATTTCTGGGAATGGCGATGGGTTAACGTTTGTTGGTCAAAATCAGAAAGACTTTGGTAGTCAGATGATTCAAACGCACCATTTGGACGGTGAGGTTATCACCAGTCGAAATATAAAAACGGATGCAATTAAAGCCACTCATTTCTTAACCAATTCGTTGTTGGTTGATCGTATGGTACCGCTAATATTTAATGGGGATGTTATTTCAAATAATGCGATTACTTCTAAGAATATTATGACGGAAACGTTGACTTTTGATATGTTAATTACCAATAATGTCACAGAATTTATTCCCGATAACTTTTTTACATCGGATAAAATTGCGCCAAATAGTATTAATACAGCACAGTTAAAAGATCGAGGCATCGCATCTTACAATATTAAACAAGGTATTTTTGGTTTAAATCAATTTGTAGATAACATCATTTTAGGGAATGTTCATGTGACACCAAATAGCATTTCTTATGATAAATTTGCTACTGGTGAGATTAAAAATGATTTATTTAGTGGTGTTATGACACTTGGCATTGGTGGTACGGGCTTATCGGCATTAAAAGATGACCGTGTTTTAACCGTTACTACGAATATGTTTAATACAACCACTAATATGTATGTAAATGCAGCTAAAAATGTTGGTCTCTTTGGTTCTTATAGTTTGAACGCTCTACAAAAAACTTTTCCTTATTTATTTACGGTTGGGAGCTTAACAACGTCGGTCAATGTTCACATTAAAGATACTGGAAATCAACATGTATCGATGGCTGTAGCCCATCCCAATCAAGCGGCTAATATTTCAATGCTTTCATCCGGCTTATTTTCAATCGGACAAGGTGTTCATCAGTTTTTCATTCATCCAACAAAAGTTTTTTCAACGCTAGCAGCAAATGCGCAACAATCGTTGGATTTGGGCTCGGCACTAACCATTGGAGATGCGACCAATTCTGAACCAAAGGGTGGAACGATGGAGTATGAGGCGCCCAATGGGCGATTTCGATTTTATAATGGAACTGCTTGGAAAATTGTTTCCGATCGTGGGTTTGGGATTGGCAACCCGTCCTCCATTAATAATCGCGTGGCCCATCGGGATAGTTTTATTGGCTCCAGTTCCAATTCCAGTGGTGTTATTACCACATCGGCGATTGGTCAATTGAATCATAGTGATGTTACTGTGAGTCATTCGCTTATTGATGATGCCATATTATCAACCATTGACGGTCAAAAGCTTGTCTTGTCAGGTATTTCAGAAACGCAACTTAAAGCCAACCGTCTTCATGCATCAGACATCGTTTCTTCTAAACTAAATGTTCAATCCAGTCAGTTGTTTGGTGTTCATGAATCCCAATTTATGGGTACCGAAATTTTGGCTGATCGTGTGGTCGGAGCTACTATGGATGTGTCCAATGGTGTTCTTCACCATGTTAACCATGTTGTGGGCCGCCTCGATGATTCAGTTCTTAGATTTGTAAACCATTCGGACGTTTATGCTACACATTCACGGCTTGATTTGTTAGATTACGCGCGAGTAAACGGCAGTCATAATTTGTTAACGCAAGCTGATGGATTGGCGTTAACGGGTGATTCAAACTCTGTTTTGAAAACCAAGGATTTGCGGTTGATGGGTGATTTGAACACCATTATTTCAGCTCAAGGTTCACAGTTGTCAGGCGATCATAACTTTTTATTTGGAGCATCAGATTCGTTGGTCCATGGCAACTCAAATCGCTTGTTTGGTGACCATCACCATATCATTGGTCAGCGCAATGTTGCCATTGGATCCTCCATAGCCATCAAAGGCCAAGGCAATATTGTGTTAAATGCAGATTCAAACCCACTTCATATTCATGGTGATGAGCAAGTTGTGTTTAATGCACCCAACGGCGTTTTCTTTCAAACCGGTGAGGGGATGCTTGTGCAAGCTACTGCTGATTCTGGTGGGTGGGCCATGGTGTCTGATCGTGAACTCAAAACAAAATTCATCGATGTCAATCATCAACAGATGTTTGAGCGATTGATGTCACTTCCAATTTCTGAGTGGGAATATGTTTTTAAATCTGGTGTAAAGCATGTTGGTCCGATGGCCCAAGATTTTAAACAGGCATTTAATGTGGGAGAAGATGATCGCTTTATCACCGCTAGTGATGCGGATGGTGTTGCATTTTCCGCTATCAAATATTTAATTGAAGCGATTGATACTATCAATAATCATTATTCAACTTTTCAATTTCAAGATATTCAATCTTATGAGCAAGCATTGGATTTCGTGGATCAACTTATGGTAGATTTGGATCAATCGATTAACATGAAAAAAAATGCCTTAGAGGTGATGGCGGATCACAATCTTGAACAATATCAGTTCATTGATCAGCAATTCAAAATCATTGATAAATTAGGTGCGCCGCCATCGCTTTGGCTTCTTATTTTGCAATCAAGTTTGATATTTGTTGTGATGATGAGCGCTATTCTGTTGGGATTTTTTTCTTTAAGGCTGTATCATAGAAATGAAGAGAAATAAGAGGGAGCACTATGGAATTTGAGCATTTAAGAAATGAAATCATTGAGTCAAATACAATTTCAAACCAATTGTATTCGGAGTTGGATGTCAAGCGTGGGTTAAGAAACTCTGATGGCAGTGGGGTATTGGCTGGTTTAAGTCGAATTTCTTCCGTTATTGGCGTTCAAAATAAAAATGGATCTCGTATTCCAACCGATGGGGTTTTAAAATACCGCGGTCAAATGATTGATGATTTGGTTCGTAAAACCGATGGGCGTTCTCGATTTGAATACGTTGTTTTTTTGTTATTGACTGGACGTGAACCCAATAAAGATGAAATACATAATATTCAGCAGTTTTTATCCCATCATCGAACATTGTCACGTGAATTTACGGATCATTTGATTCGTGCCATTCCTTCCAAAAATATCATGAACAAGTGTCAAACCGTTGTATCTGCTTTGTATACATTGGATGCACATCCGGAAACGATTGACCCTTATGAAAATTTTTTGAAAAGCCTTACCATTATTTCTAAGCTGCCAGTGATTGTTGCATATGCGTATTTATTGGCTTATGAAACAAACCCAACGTTGGTGGTTCCGGAACCAAAGATGAATACAGCTGAAGCGCTGCTCTACATGTTACGCCAAGGTCAAAAACCAACGGCGTTTGAAGTTGATATTTTAGATCTTGCGTTGTTATTACACGCTGAACATGGTGGCGGGAATAATTCATCATTTACGACGTATGTTGTAACCTCTTCTGCTTCCGATATTTACGGGACCATTACGGCTGCTTTGGGCTCTTTAAAAGGTCCGCTTCACGGTGCAGCCAATAAAAAAGTTATGGATATGATGTCTGATATCAAGGCGCATGTAAGTGACTGGACCAATCGATCCGAGGTTCGTTCGTATTTGGAAAAAATTGTTCGTAAGGAAGCTTACGATAATACGGGTAAAATTTATGGGCTTGGTCATGCGGTTTATACCAAATCGGATCCACGTGCCGTTATACTGAAATCCAAGGCCAAAGAACTGGCCGAAAAAGTTGATCGGTCCAACGAATTTGATTTGTATTGTTTAATCGAGGAGGAAGGGCCACAAGCTTTTCAATCTGTGAAAGGCTCCGACAAAGTGATTGCTCATAAGATTGAATATCTTGAAATTGAAAAGTTGAATAATGATTATTGATAGTATCAATCGCTTCAATTAAATATTT
>MDTB01233083.1_pt1 | contig 15614 bp, 12 predicted proteins | sample 811161 | NCBI WGS metagenome assembly MDTB01 (sample SAMN05326650, study PRJNA326480) | marine metagenome | isolation source: seawater | place: Mediterranean Sea | collected 2009 | reverse complement strand
CCCTTGGCGACATCCATTGCTGAGATACCGTGAGCCTCTTTCGCCGGTCCAAGCGAGAGGGTGAATTCGTGTTTGGCAACAACAGTATCTGCACCGTCAACAAAGAGGTGGTCCACGCCTGCCGCTTTTGCCTCACGATGAATCGCGTGACGCAGATAATTTGCATTCAGGACTGCATGTTCAGACATTGTTCTGAGTTCCTTTCCATAGCGACGATAGTACGCCCAGCAGCGGAGTATAGCGCCTGCGTTTCCGTGCCATTGCTGTATCTTACCAATGGTATGTTCGGGTTCGTGCCATGTGTACCAGTACGCATCGACAGCCCGTGGTTTCTCATCAGGGCTTGGTTCTCTTCGCGCCACAACAGGAGAAGGGAGGAACGGTGCAAGATGTTCTTTGACTCCGATTGGACCAGAACCAGGTCCGCCACCACCGTGGGGTTGACTGAAGGTTTTGTGGAGATTGTAGTGAACCGCATCGAAGCCCATCAATCCTGGACTTGTGCGTCCAAGGATGGCATTGAAATTAGCGCCATCGTAATACATCAGGCCTCCAACGTTGTGAACAATTTCAGAAGCTTCAGCAATGTTTTGCTCGAAGAGCCCGAGCGTGTTTGGATTGGTAATCATCATTCCAGCTGTATCTTCACCGACGACAGCACGAAGTGCAGACAGATCGATACGACCGTCTTCCTGGCTTGGGATTTCGATGATTTCAAAACCAGCCATAGCTGCGCTAGCTGGGTTGGTTCCGTGCGCAGAATCGGGTACAATGACCTTGGTTCGATGGTGTTCACCTCGATGGCGGAAGTACTCTTGGAAACATCGAATCGCCGTGAATTCGCCTTGTGCGCCAGCGACTGGTTGCAGTGTCACTGCATCCATACCGGCACAAATGGCGAGCATGTCTTGCATTTCATAATAGATTGAGAGAAGGCCTTGTAGTTGATGCTCCGGTTGATGCGGGTGGATATCAGCAATACCGGGCAATTGGGCGACCACTTCGTTGACTCGGGGATTGTGTTTCATCGTGCAAGAACCGAGTGGGTAAAATCCGGTGTCAATTCCGAAATTTCGCTTTGAAAGCCATGTGTAGTGACGAACCATTTCAGGTTCAGAAAGTCGTGGCCAGCGTGGGAGTTGTTTGCGAGCCATGTTCGACGGTATCTTCAGTTCTGAGGCAGAGATGAGTGGTGCGGGTTGTGAATACCCCTTGCCCTCTGCACCATAATGGTCAAACAGACGACTCATGCTTTCACCTCCGCAACCCACATGGATAGAGATTCTATCAACTGATCAATGTCTTTTTGGCTGGTCTGATCGGTTACCGTCAACAACATCTGATTGGTTTTCTCAGGATACCAATCTGACACGTCAAATCCTCCAACGACGCCTTGATCCTCGAGGAAGGATAAGCAGGATGAGGTTGTTGCGGGCAATTCGACAACGAATTCGTTGAAGTGCGATTGTTGCTCGTACGGGAGAGATATCAAATCAACTTCTTTGATTTGCCGCTCCAATTGCGTGCGTGCAGCCATGTTACGAATCGCCAGATGTTCAAGTCCTTCTGGACCCAACAAGGACATGTGCATAGCCCCCATAAGAGCAATCAGAGTTTCATTGGTACAGATGTTGGACGTGGCGCGGTGTCGGCGAATGTGTTGCTCGCGTGTTGAGAGCGTCAGACAGTAGGCTTCCTTCCCATCAACATCGATGCTTCTTCCAACAATCCGACCTGGCATCAAACGGAGGTATGGTTTTGTGCAGCCAAAAATACCGTAAATGGGGCCGCCTCCTGTAATTGGACTTCCAAGGGGTTGTCCTTCACCGATAACAATGTCTGCACCATAGTTCCCTGGTGCCTCAAGCAACCCCAGCGAAATTGGTTGTATTCCAACAATGAGAGCGGTGTTGTCGCCGATTATTTCCTTGAGAGATGGATAGCCATCGTCAACGACACCGATGGGATTGGGTTGTTCCACGTAAACAGCGCATGAGCCACGAGCACGCTCTGCATCGTTGAGGTTGATGCAACCGTTTTCATCATGCCGTAGATTCTTGATTTCAATTCCTGCTCCTTGACAGTAGTTATGTATCACTGAAACCCGATCAGGAGGGGTAAGTTCAGATATGTACACCGTGTCTTTCTGTTCTGCCTTTCGGTTGTGAACTCGAACTGCACAAGTCAGAGCTTCTGCTGCAGCAGTTGACCCATCGTAAAGCGATAGATTTGTGATTGGCATTTCAATCAACTCCGAGATCAGCGATTGAAATTCCCACATGGCTTGGAGCATACCTTGCGAAACTTCAGGCTGGTAAGGGGTGTAGGATGTGAGGAATTCACCTCGAGTAACGAGTTGAAAAACGCACGACGGTACAAAGTTGCGATACAAGCCTGCACCAAGGAACGAAGGTTGGTCGCCCAATGCGAGGTTTGCGCCAAGGAGCCGCTTTGCGTCGGCCAACAACTCTTCCTCGCTCTGCGCTTCTGGTAACGGTAGATCTCCGACCATGCGGACTGATTCAGGGACATCTGCGAACAGTGCATCAATGGATTCAACACCCATCTCGACCAGCATTTCTTCTTCTCTTCCAAGGTTTGGTAATTGGTCAACCATAGGACTTGCCACCCGCAGACAACCCTACCAATCGCGTAGCGCTCATAATGTTCGTCATTGAACCGTCAAGAAACGAGGGCCGTCTATACAAAAGGAGGGCGAATTATAACAGCCTTTACCGAAGAACGAGGACTTGCCGCGATGAGCACTTCATCGCCCTCGCTCACCCCAGAAATGTAGCCGATTCCAACACCAGTATTTCCGAGCGAAGGAGAGGGTGCTCCAGATGTTAATTGACCAATTTTGGACCCATCCATTGACAGAACGTCCTTGCCTGGTCGCGGTAAGGGCCCGCGCTCAAGATACTTGATTCCCCACCAGCGCTCATCAGAAGCACCGTGATTGATGACGCGATCACGTCCGATGAATTCATGTCCAATATCAAGACCAAAAGGGACATTCGTTTCCCACGAATCTCGAGCAAGGAAGGTGTGTGATCCATCATCAAGTCCTGGCCATAAGAAATCCACTCCGGAGAGGAGGTAACCCTTTTCCAGACGCAATGTATCTCTGGCACCGAGACCAACCGGTGTCGCTCCAGCAGCAACGAGAGCACGCCAAACCTTCGCCACCAAATTGTTGGGTACAAAGATCTCATATCCGGCCTCACCGGTGTAACCAGTCCCTTGAATCCACCCTTCCACATCGAGTTTGTTATCGGATAGCGATGACCACTTGAAGCGTCCAATATGCTGTCCTTCTCCGAAAGCGATGTCCAAATGCTCCTTGCTGTGTGGGCCTTGGAGTGCGATGATGGAGACGTCAGGCGATAAGTTCTCGATGGTGACATCTAATTTTTCAGGTGAGCATTTCTGAAACCAGTCCCACATGACATCAATCATTGAAGCGTTTGGTACACCAAGAATTTCTGTATCGGATACAACTGCGAAAATCATGTCATCGATGATGTATCCATCATGGTCGAGAAAGTGAGTGTATGCACAGCGCCCGACAGGAATTTCTGTCACTTTTTGAGTTGCTACACCCTCCAGCCATTGGCGAACATGTTGGCCAGTAAATCGAAATGTGCCCATGTGCGATACATCAAACAGACCCGATGATTCTCGGGTAGCGATGTGTTCAGCTTTAATGTTGGAATACCAGATAGGTAGTTCAAAGCCGTGAAAATCGACGATGTTTCCATCAAGAGCAACGTGTTCGTCATAGAGTGCTGTTCGAATAAGTGGTCCTTCGCTCATTGAATGCACGTCCTATTGGTTTGGAGGTAAACCTCGTTCAATATCCTTTCCAATCGATACAACGCACTGCAAAAAGGAGTCCAATGATGCCTCTGAAATGCTCCTGTTTGCGATAACGGATCGCAGGACAATGTTATCACCAATTGTGCTTCGGCTAACCATAAAACGACCATCGTGGATGAGTCGCTTGCGCAGTTCAGTATTGATGTGGTTCAGGTTTTCTCCTGAAGAAGAGCCGACGTACCTGAAGCAGACATTTGTCCACATCCTGTTGCTCATCATTTCCAGAGATTCGTTTTGATTCACACGACGCTCGAGATAATCTGCCAGTTTCATGAAGCCGTCGAGCATCGTTGCCCATCCTGCATCACCGATTTCTCGCCATGCCAGCCACAACTTGAGCGCATCATTTCGGCGACCGCATTGCAGAGAATAACGGCCCAAATCGACATCATCACCAGTTTCGAGATAGAGGTAATGAGCGGTATTGCCATTGGAGCAAACTGCCCTGAGAATCTCAGCATCCTTCACGATGAAGGCCGAGCAAATCAGTGGAATGCCCATCATCTTGTGCGCATCCCAGCAGAAGCTGTCGGCGAGTTCAATACCATCCATCAACGATCGATACTGAGTGGAGAAAAGACACGAACCACCCCATGCAGCATCAACGTGCATCCACAATTCGTATCTGTGCGCTATCTCAGCAATTTCTCGAAGTGGGTCAAAACTACCACGAACGGTTGTCCCACTCGTAGCGAGAACTGCAAAAGGTATCTGTCCATTGTCCAACGCCCGCTCAATTTCTTCCTTAAGTGAATCCGCTCGCATTTGCCCTTGTTCATTGCATCGAATTTTAATGAGGTTCGATTGGCCTATACCAACGACGTTCGAAGCGATGTTGAATGAGTAGTGGGACTCCTCTGAAACAAAGGCGACCATTTTGGTTCCATCAAAACCCGTTTGACTTGACAGAGGGACTTTCGACTGCCGGGCGCACAGCAGACCAAGCATGTTCCCATTTGATCCACCCGTTGTAAGGGTTCCTTGGCTAGTGCCGAAATCTGCAAGCTCGGCCATGCGCTTGAGGATTGAGGATTCGATTAGGGTTGCAATTGGCGCAATTTCATAGGTGTACATGGCTGTATTTGTGGCTGCTGTTACAAGCTCACCTGCGATGGAGGCGATGGAGAGTCCCCCCCACAGCGGATTCATGAAGCCAGGAGCCGTGGTGCGAACTGAATGACTGAGTACAGACTCGATGTCGTCGAGTGCGGATTCGAGCCCACGCCCTTCCATTGGCAGTTTTAGATCGGAAGTTCGGAGAAGGGAATCGTGAGTTTGCTGGGATCGAATTCGAACATCACTTTGGCTTGAATCCAGGAAGATTTTCACCCGAGAGAGGACCTCATCGAGGAACGTTTCCGTGTCCATGTATCGGCTTCAATCGAAACCGGTCTTTGAACGTGGTCATCTATGCGCCAACATTTTGTCTATGCATTTTGCATCATTCATTACATACATTGAATAACCGAGGTGTTCAGCGATAACCATGTTAGGAAACACTGGTGACGCTTGGTTGAATCGACTGCACATGCAACTCGCTCGAGAACTGCGAGGTCAAGGTTGGTCGCAAATGAACATTGCATCAATGCTCGGTACAACGCAGAGTACAATATCAAGACAGTATCAAAAACCAATCGCAGAATTACCGGGCTCAGCCGATGAATTAACGATTGATGGCTGGGCAAAAGAGATTGCTGGTGGTTTACTCTCCGTTGGCCAGAGCGACGAGTTGCTTCGACAGAGATTTATCGTTGAATTTCAGTTTACAGGCAATCAAGTACTTCGTTTCGATAAAACGCTCACGGGTATGGACCTTGAAATTGACCAGAACGAGCACGCTCTCATCCGTCGGCTTGAATGGGCCATTGGCCGGCTCGACTCTCGCTTGATTATGCCCGTTCTGCCCAAGGTTGGAATGAACATTGCCGCATGTCTAAATTCAGCAACGTCAGTTGAAGACGTCGCTGCTGTTCCTGGAAAGATAACAGCCGTTGAAAACGAACTCAGAACACACGGAAAACCACAATTTGGCTCATCAAAACACTTGGCGCAGATGCTCTTAGAGGTTAAGAAAAACGATTCATCCAAATCTGCGATCATTAACATACGGCCTCCCGGCGACCATGAGGGGACGGACATCGACGCCGTGCAAGAAGCGTGCAACCTCTTGTCATGGGAGTTAGCAGATGCAGACCGCACTGGATTAGAAGATTCAAATTCGCAGATCGATGTTATCCTCGACATAGGAGACTTCGGCTGGGAGCCATCGCTCTATGTTTTGGGAGCAAGCCCATTGGACGTTGTCGACAGATGTCATACTCTGATCAAGACTCTGGAGGGATTGGAATAATTCGAATCAGCCTTATCCTTTCAGTACTGTTGTTGGCTCCTTTGTCGGGCTGCCTCGGAACAATTGAGACTCTAGAGGAATGCGTTGTTTCCAACGGAACCGACGACAATCAACTCACGATCCTTACATACGACTCGTTTGCAATTCCCGATGAAGTACTCAACGAATTTACCAATCAGAGCGGTTATGAAGTTGATATTAAGCGTGAGGGTGATGCAGGGAGTGTACTCGAGAAGATGTTGTTGACCAGCGATGCCCCGCAGGCTGATCTCGCCATTGGTCTTGATAACACGTACTTGCAAACCGCTCAGGACAATTGCCTTGTTGCTCCGCACAACGCTGCGGTTCCGGATCTGAATCCGCTTACGCTCGTCCCATACGCAGAAGAAAGTGCCGTACCGTTCGATCATGGCTATATTTGCCTGAATGTCGACACTGAAGCATTGGATGAAAACAACCTATCCATACCAACAACGCTGGAGGAGTTAACCGATGAAGCGTGGAGAGGACGAACGGCGTTCCCAAGTCCGACAACATCGTCCCCAGGACGGGCTTTCATGACTGCAACCATCGACTACTTTGAGCAAGAAGGTACCATTGACGCAATGACTTGGTGGGAGGACATGGCCAACAACGAAGCGATTTTCAAGCCAGGTTGGTCAGAAACCTACGAAATTCACTACAGCGGTGGTTATGGAGTATGGGAAGAAGGTCATATTGGCGACGCATGGCTTACCGTATCGTACTGCCATTCGCCCGGTGTCGAAGCCTACTACGGTGGTAACTCCACCATATCAATGGCCTTGGACATCGATCATGCTTCCTTCCACCAAGTAGAATATGCAACAAAAATCAACGGTGGAGGAGACGCTCCAGCGGTTCGTGAATTCATAGAATTCTTGCTGAGCGAAGATGTTAACTCAGAAATGCCGTTTTACAACTTCATGTATCCTGTTCGAGATGGTCTGGATTTGCCCGAGACCGATGGATACCGCTACCACAGCCCCGTTCCATCCAATCCAGCTGAGGTCTCGAATGAACGCATCGCTGATGAAATGGAAGATTGGTTAGCAGCATGGAGAGATGCAACAGGATACCTCTGAGTTGACACCATGAAATCCACCGTTTTCCGAACGGTTCCCGTGGTTCTGTATCTTTCGATGATTCTGTTGCCACTTTTGTTAGCAGTCGATCGATTGATGCTCGTAACTGGTTCAAATCCGCTTGAATCGATGTATCTTATCGATGAACATCCATTTGGAGCTGAAGCACTCAGGTTCACGTTCATACAGGCATTCCTTTCAGCAGTCCTCACATTGGTCATCGGAATTCCAATCGCTTGGTGGCTTGGACGTTATCAATGGAGATTCATTGGAATAATTCGAGCGGCATTGACCTTACCGTTTGTCACTCCATCGATTGTTGCAGCGATGGGATTCTTGGCTTTAATCAGGAAGGACGGTGTACTCCATTCAATTGGCATCGATTTGCGGACCGAAACTGGATTCATCGGCGCCTTGTCGTCAAGCACTGGCATCGAGAATTCAGGACACATCATCGCTTTGCTTGTTGCACATGCCTGGTTTAATCTTGCACTTGTTGTTCGCTTTGTCGAACCAAAAATTGCCACGCTGCCACCCAGATATGAGGATGCTTTTCGCATGTTACCCGCCGGAGAATCAACACTCAATCGACTTACACAATTTTGGTGGCCGATGCTGAAGATTCCAATCCTCTCCGCCTTCACGTTCACATTTCTCTTCTCGTTCACATCCTTTGCCCTGGTTCGTTGGCTTGCCCCCGACATGTGGACACTGGAAGCATTGATGGCGACCGTTGGTGGCTCGGCTGGTATTCCAAATTATAGGCTCGATGTAAGTCAATTTGTCCTCGGCGCTTCGACTCTTCAAGCAATTGTGTTGATCGCTGCTCTGAGTCTATCAGGTCACTTACAGCAACGAAATTCTCGAGAGATTGAGCTCGTTTCAGAAGGTTACTCTCGAACCACAATCGGCCGACCAGGTCTTTTGCCTCGGATTGGTATTCTCTTTGCCACCGTGTTTGCGCTTGCACCCCTTGCCAGCATGGCCCTTGCATCGGTCAGAATACGCAATCGTACAACGGAATCATACCGCTGGAGTTTCGAAGCATGGCAATCTGCGTTCCAAGGCGACTTATCGTATGCATCCGTTCCAGAAGCACTAACCAACTCACTCGTGTACGCACTTGGATGCCTTCTGATATCGTGCATCTTGGGTTTCTTTGTCGCACACAGCATTCATGCACTTGAAAAGCAAAAGCGATACAAACTCGCCCAAATGCTCGACGTTATGTCAATGCTACCGCTTGCGGTTTCTGGAGTAATGGTCGGAATCGGGGTCCTGCTTGGTGTACTGAAAATTTGGCCTGCACTTTTCAGTTTCTATGGCTTGCCGATGTTGCCCCATGCCATGTTGACGACACCGTTTGTAATTCGGATTCTGCTACCTGCAATGCGAGAAATCGATTCTGATTATGATGCGATGGGGATGGTTCTTGGCTACAATTCAACGCAACGTTTTTTCAAAATTAAAATCCCGTTATTGAAACCACAAATTGTTGTGGCCTCTGCTCTGTCTATGGCCTTCTCACTCGGGGAATTTGGTGCTTCATGGGTTGTCCTGCGTTCTGGCGCATGGGATACGTTACCCATTTTGGTCGATCAGCTCATGTCTCGCCCGAAATACTTCGAATTGGTTACACCTACTGCGATGGCGGCTGCTACTGTTTTGATGTTCACAACCTTCCTACTGTTTGTTATCGCTGAACGATTTCGTGCGCACAGAGGGGGAGGGTTCTGATGAGTTTAATCGTTCAAGACCTCGATGTTTCCTTCGGTGCAAACACCGTTATTTCAAACCTTAATTTTGAGATGAAATCAGGTGATATTGTGGCAATAATCGGCCCGAGTGGCTGCGGTAAGACAACCCTGCTGCGAGCTATTTCTGGCCTTTTGAAACCAACCAAGGGAACCATCGTTCTCAATGGGAAAAACATCGAAAAACAGCCATGCGAGCAACGGGAAGTCGGAATGCTCTTCCAGCGGCCAGTCCTTTTCCCATTCAAAGATGTGCTCGGTAACGTCTTGTTTGCATACAAACGAAAGAAGGATGCGGATATGGACCAAGTCAATGCGATTCTTGGCGAATTAGGTCTAACCGGTAAAGAGAATCAGGCAATTGAAACACTTTCTGGTGGTGAGGCTCAGCGTGTTGTGCTTGCACGTGCACTGCTGACCCATCCACGATTGATGCTGCTCGATGAGCCACTCTCGGCGCTCGATGTCGATCTCCGGAGAAAAATTGCGCATGAAATCCGTTCGGTACTCAAGGCCAGAGGCATACCTGCGATTCATGTAACCCATGACCCTGAAGAAGCTGCCATCATCGGTGATCAAGTCTTACATTGGAAGGATTTACAATCCAGCGATGACAGCCTGAACGAACATTCACAATCGAATACCCAGATAATGGGAGAGCCCTCTTCAGCCCCGCCAAATAGCATCACAGAACAAGACACCAACGACGATTAGGAAACGGAAGTCTCTTTTCGACCGCATGGTTCATTGGAGCGACCTCGTAGCCGTTCCTAACGAGGACGAGGGAGATGGCGGAGAACAACTGGCCCCTGATTGATCGATGGTGGCCTCAGCGAGAAGATTGGTCCCGGTTCAAGTACGGCAGCTTTCTTCTGTCCCTGTTCTTGGTCTTAGGTGCGCTTCCCTACGGCCTTATCAATCGGTTCTCGGCTTGGAGAGGAACCAGCACGCTTGCTGTTGACCTGCCCATCGATTTCGACTTGCCCTTCGTACCTTGGATGGTTGTCCCCTACTATTCGTTCTACTTGTACTTCCCTTGGGCTGCTTGGATGGGGGCATCGGATCGACACAGAAAGAACGGACTGGTGTTCTTTCAACGACTTATCGCATCAGCATGGGTGGCTTTCATCATCTTTCTGATCTTCCCTGTGGAAATTGAACTCCGCTCGCAAGCCTACGGTGCAGAAGGTCTGTTTGGCTTGATGATGAGTGCGCTCCACGAGGCGGATGCTCCGTACAACGCCTGGCCATCCATCCACGTCTTGCTAAGCATCCTCGTAGTGTTTTTCGTTCGCTTCGTAGAGATAGAAAATGGGACTTGGACCCACGTTCGTTCCTTCATAGCGTGGACCTCATGTGGCTTATTGGTGGCCTCAACGGCTCTCATTAAGCAACACTACGTGTTCGACGGTATCTCAGGCATCGCCCTAGCAATAGGATTGTGGTACGGTTGGATACGACCTGCACTCAACTGAAAAAAGTGCTGACAGCCTCGGCGTTGGTCAGGTAAATTGTGAGCCCGACACCAGCCATGATCATCATCCACGAACCGACCATCTTGATCATTCCAGTCATTCGTCGCAAGAAGTTAATCATAACCTGTCGTCCTAATCCGACCAATACTGTGACGAGAATCATTAGAATCAAGAGTCCGAGCATGAGTCCCGACAAGCCCGAAAGCGTCGCACTGGTTCCAAGCGTTCCGAGGAAGATGACGAAAGGTAGGACTGCAGCAGCGGTGCAATCTATGGAGGCTGCAGCATATCCGATACCGTAGAGATACATGTTACGCCGGGGCGTGAACGTGTCGTCCATTTCCGTTGTCGACCATCGGTCGACAAATTTTTGCACGAAGCCAAGAACGTGCGATGTGATTCCCAGCAACATGATCGAACCAAGAACAACCAAAAGTATTGCAATTCCAATGGCAATGATGTGAATCATACCCGATTGGGCAAAGGCTTCACCCATCGCAAATGCGATGATTCCGATGATGATGAAGAACGTCCACATTCCCAATCCAGCAAGCGTACCAATGACCCATGAGGACGGCATTGCATTCTTCAATTTCCCTTCCTTGATCAGTTCGTCTTCTCGAGCTCCGAGACTCAGGTAATACGAAATAAAACCAGGCAGTACTGGGAAAGCACATGGCGAGAAGTAAACAAGGATGGAGAGAATCATTCCTAGAATGAAGACGGCAACAAACGAGGTTGACGGTTCTTCCCAAGCGATACGATCATCCATGGTGAGCAATGCATCGCCCGTTATTGCTTTCTCGACAGACGAATCGAAATCGCCCCAACCGCCAATCGGTGTTCCTGTCGCTTGTCGTTCAACGATGTAGCCTTCGACGTCGATGACCAAAACAACGGGAATTTGACCCGTTCCCGCGGTTGTGAACAACTTCTTCGGGTCGGTTGTCGAACCGTTCTCGAGAATCGCTGCTTCTGTTGAGCCGAGTCCGGTTGGATACAATGGAACTGTGTACTCGCCACCGGATTCATTCAGATAGGCCAAGGATTCCTGATACCAAGCGCCGTAGCCAAAAATGTGGAACCCTACACCGTTGGCATCTGCCGTTGCTTTCCAATCAGCCATGTTTTTCTCAAGATGCGCCTGAACTGCGTGACAATTCGAACAATCGTGCGCCATTAAATCGAGAATGATAACGTCCCCTCGCATCTCGGAGAGTCGAATCTCTCCGTCAGAATTGGTATAGTTCTCTTCAATTCCAGTCCTGTTCAGACTTTGAATAATGATTTCTGGAATAGGAGCGGGTTCTGCATCCGATTCGAAAATCTCGTCCATGCTATCGAACAGGGACAAGCCTGCATACGCAATTACACCGAAAAGAACAATGGCGACACCAAATGCTTTCCACGTTTCGGAACGCTTGAATACACCCCAATCGGCCTGGTCAAGCATGCCCATGTGTCTTCCATTCACTGATTGCAAATGAACCTAGTGTTGAGATACAGATGAACCGTTTAGGTGGACAATAGACACTTCCAATCGATCATGCGTAGGGTGCACTTCAACCATTTGAACGGGAACTGAGAGGACCTCTGCAAGGTCCTCGGCAACGCTGAGGGGCATCTCTATTCGACGAGCAATCGCATCGTAACGTAACCAAGAAGAACGGATTTGCAAGGTCTCTTGCAACTCCAACATATCGTCACGAGCATCCTCCGGCTCGGTCGGAATTGCACCGAGAAGTATCGTATCATCCTCGGAGAGAATCTCGTAGGGTCGAAGTGTTGCTTCTGCTCTTCGTCGAAATCGTGCCCTAAGTTGCCCAGCATCCTTGTAGGACGCTGTACAGAATTTGAGGTGGAAGGATTTGTCTTTGGCGGCTTCTTTGAGTCGAACACCCAATTCAAACGACCCTTCTGCTGCTGCAGAAAGACCACTTGAAAGATTGAACCCTCGAACATCCATGTTCTCTTGGTTGCCTGTTGTAATTTCTAATTCGTTCAAATTGAGGAATTGAACCGGTAATTGTTCCAACTGCTCGAGCAGTTCAAACAAGGAATTCTCCTTGTCTGGTTCACATGGCAATTCGATTCCAACGTTGATACCCGCATCGTTTGCGGCATGGATGACTTCTTCGTATTGTTTGGTCGTGCCATCCAGCAGGTGGAACCGAAGCTCATCGAGTCCCGCAGTTGCGAGTTTCTCGACCCATTCAAGTTTGAAGGGAATCGACGTGTAGAGGTGAATATGGTGTTCTTCACCAAAGGCTTGTTTGAGTTGTTTGATGGCTTCAACTGAACGCTCAGCATCGAGCATCGGATCGCCGCCTGTGATACCTGTACCCGTTGCTTTCATTGCATGGCCCTCTTCAATGACCTCTTCCCAAGTTGAACACCTTCGTTCATTTGCAAACATGTCTGGCGTTTCGCGTCGATTTTCTGAAAGGGGACAGTAATCGCACCCCCAATGGCATTTACCCGTCACAAACAGAACGAGTTTGCGTCCCTCCTGACACTGGACACAACCTTCTGGTTCTCCTTCCTCTGGTGGAAGAATCTCCGTATGCATCGGTAGATGAAGCACCATGTACAGAACCCCTGACCTCTCCTTGTTCAATCCGTCGGTGATAGTCCGGCGATTTCGTTCAAAAGCCATGCGTGGAAACGGCGATCATTCGTAAGTTCTGGGTGGAAGGTTACAGCGCATTTTGATCCATCGCGAACGCCAACAATCTCTTCTCCAAACCGTGCGATGGTTTCGCACGCAACTCCATCGCTCTCAAACCGTGGTGCTCTGATAAAGACACCAGGAAAAGAATCGCTTGGAGGTCGAGCATCCGCATTACCGACAACCAGAGGTGTGTGACCGTACGCGTCAGGTTGACGTTGAACTGAAACGCCTGTTGTTTCCAGTCGCTCGAATTCAACTTCAATGTCCGCTTCAAAGGATTGACGTTGCCGACCCCAAGCATTTCTCGATATTACGGCCCTGATGTACGGAGCTCGATTGTTGCTCGGCATAGCCAGTAGGATAGCGCCAGCACAGGTTCCGAGAACTGGGCGTCCGGGATGTTCATTCATCCAATTGAAAATGGAATCAAGCAAGCCCTCAGACCGTGACGCAATTCGCATTGTGGTCGATTCACCACCTGGCAAAATCAAACCATGAATGGAAGAATCAAGGTCCTCTCCTTTCCGTAGCTGTACGACTTCAACGTCATATTGGAGGTCTCTGGCAATGGAAAGAAGCGCCTCTTCATGCTCATGTCGAGCACCTTGCAACATCGCAAGTCCTACCCGCATCATGGCCAATCCTAAACGTTCACGTCTTTAGCACATAGCATCGTTACATGGGGCTCTTTCCTTGTGATGGAGAGTCTCTATTCAAAAACCGTGCGCGCTACCGTGAACACATGGCACACCAAGGTGACTGTTTTCTCGTCCCTGGCCCCGTACGGATGAGTGATGCATGCTTGCAAGCAATGGCAACACCTGTCATAACGGCTCGAGGAACCGAGTTTCGTGATGTCATGGCCGACCTCAATGCCGGTCTCCGATATGCATTCAATCTGACACCATCTTCACGAGATCGGGGGACGGAGTCATGGTCCGGCGAGGATGGCTACAAAGTGCTTGCCGTATCTGGCAGCGGTACAGCTGCGATGGAAATGGTGATTGCAAACAGGTTCAGGCCAAACGACCGAGTCCTCGTCCCGACCAACGGAAAATTTGGTGAGCGCGTAGCAGATATTTGCAAGCAATATTGCCAAGTCAAGCATATTGCCTACGAGTGGGGGCGTAGTTTTGACATCATGGAACTTGAAGAACAACTTGGTCGAGGAACGTTTGAAGCGCTCTTGATATGCCACAATGAGACAAGTTCAGGAATAACGCAGGATGCTGAAGCGATTGCTCAACTGTGCAAGGAACACAATGTTGCGTTCATTCTGGATGGAATTACCTCTGTGGGGGGACTTCCCGTACACCCCGCAAAGTGGAGTGCTGAAGCAGTCGTTATGGGTGCGCAAAAGTGCACCTCAGGGCCAAGCGGCATTGCCGCAGTGGCCATCACTGACCATTTCATCGAGCGTGTCCATACGATTCGTCAGCAAGGTGACTCAAATCCTGTGTACTACCTTGACATGATCTCTGCCCTAAAGAAAGGAAACGATGACCAAACACCTTGGACACCTGCAATCAATCTCGCCATGGGATGGGCGGCATCGCTTCGTGAACTCGAAGAGGAAGGACTCGAGAATCGTTGGAATCGATGCAAAACATTGGCTGAGGGTGTTCGCAATTTGTTTTCAGATCTTGGGTTCATGTTGCTCGCCGATGCAGGTCAACAAAGCGAGACGGTGACAGCCATCATGTATCCGGAAGGGATGAATGACACTTGGCGAAGCAAACTGAAAGACGAGTACCAAACACAGGTCATTGGGGCTCAGGATGACCTAAAGGGCAAGATGTTCCGAGTAGGGAGCATGGGAACGACAAGCGTTGATGAAATGATAGAGGGGTGTAATCGGATGATTGCATGCTTCAATGAAATGGGACACACACTTCCAAACGTTGATGTTGCATCCTACTTTGCGTGAGTCATGGCCAAAGCAATCGTATTGGGGCGGTTTCAACCGTTTCACAACGGGCATGCGTATTTGGTCGAACAAGCACTTTCTCACTTTGAGAACGTGACGATTGCCATCGGTTCTGCACAAGAAGAATGGACGATGGACAATCCTTTCTCGTTCCAAGAACGAAAAGAGATGATTGAATCTTGGGTGAGTGCGAGCGGCCACGTAAACAACGTCACTGTTGTCGGTATCGACGACATCAATGACCCGCCAAACTGGGTGGAGCATGCAATGAAGCAGCATGGGTCAGGAACACTGGTGACGTCCGATGGTGAAACAAAAGCACTCTATGAGGCCTCAAATTTTGAGGTTCGTTGGATTGAATTGCACGAACGACAACAATTCGAAGGCTGGAGAATTCGACAAACCTGCATGATGCTCTCTACGGTCTATGAGGACGATGCTACACGAATGGTCCT
>MDTB01231709.1_pt1 | contig 15616 bp, 12 predicted proteins | sample 811161 | NCBI WGS metagenome assembly MDTB01 (sample SAMN05326650, study PRJNA326480) | marine metagenome | isolation source: seawater | place: Mediterranean Sea | collected 2009 | reverse complement strand
TTCAACGCCTAACTCAACAGGAAGACCGTGAGTATCCCATCCAGCTTTACGCTGAACATGAAAACCCTTCATCGTTTTGTATCTTAGAAATATATCTTTGATTGATCTTGCTAAAACATGATGTATTCCCGGAAGACCATTTGCTGAGGGTGGGCCTTCAAAAAAGATAAATGGAGGTTTGTGTTTAGATTCTTTAATAGTCTTTTTAAAAATATCTTGATCCTCCCAGTATGAAAGAATTTCGTCTGAGATTTTAGAAAGATTTAATTTTTTATATTCCTTAAAAATCATTGGTTTTTTTTAATCTATAGAGAAGACGAAAATACTAAATTTACTTAATTATTTAGGAAATCTTATCTACCAATTCCTCAACACTAGACAAATAAACTACCTGAATTTTTTTTGTTGTTATAATATCACAGAATTTTGAAATAAATATTTTGTTGAAACCTAATTTTTCTGCTTCCTTGATTCTTTGGTCAACTCTGCTAACCGGTCTAACTTCACCAGAAAGTCCAATCTCAGCTGCAAAACAATAGTCATCAGAAATGCTTATATCATTATTGGAAGATAAAATTGCCACAATGATTGCTAGATCAGTTCCTGTATCCTCAACTTTCAAACCTCCGGTAATATTCAAAAAAATATCCTTTGAAGCAAGATGAAAACCTGCTCTTTTTTCAAGTACCGCTAATAACATATTTAACCTCTTTGTATTTATTCCCGTTGTACTTCTCTGAGGAGTCCCATAAACTGCTGTACTTACCAAGGCCTGAACCTCAATCAAGAAAGGCCTAGAACCTTCAACCGAAGAACATATAGCCGTTCCGCTAAGTTTTTGATCAGAATTGCCAATAAGAATCTCAGAAGGATTCGTTATTTCCTTAAGTCCATCAGTTACCATTTCATAAATTCCAATTTCATTTGTCGATCCAAATCTATTTTTTTTAACTCTTAATATTCTATATAAATGATTTCTATCACCCTCAAATTGTAATACAGTATCAACCATATGTTCCAAAACTTTTGGTCCAGCTATATTTCCCTCTTTATTAATATGGCCGATTAACATAATTGGAATTGATGTTCTTTTTCCAAAGTTTATAAGCTCTGCAGTACATGTCTTTAGCTGTGTAATGCTCCCTTGCGTTGAATCAATTGAATTAGTTGTCAATGTTTGAATAGAATCAATGATTAAGATATTTGGTTTAATTTTTTCTGCCTGAGCAAAAATATTTTCTAATTTGTTTTCTGAATATATTAGACAATCTTTATTTGAATATTTTATTCTATTTGCCCTTATCTTAATTTGATTTTCGCTTTCTTCTCCTGAAACGTATAAAACCTTATTTCTAATCTTCAAAGATATTTGTAAGAACAAAGTACTTTTACCAATTCCAGGTTCACCTCCTAAAAGTGTAATCGAACCAAGGACAATTCCTCCACCTAATACTCTGTTAAATTCTTTATCTTGTGTTTCAATTCTGAACTCATTCTGAATCTGAATTTCGTCAATTGAAGTTGGATTATTTGAGGCTTTATTTAGATTTGAATTTGTGTGGTCCCATATATTTTCAGTTAAAGTGTGTTTAATCTCTTCTTTAATTGAGTTCCAGCTGTTACATTTATTACATTGGCCTTGCCATTTTGCATAATCAGCACCACACTCTTGACAATGGAAAGTTGTTTTAATCTTAGACATGAATTAATAATTAAAATCCTCTTTAATTCTTTCTGCTAACTCAAGTAAATAATCTTTTGTTAAACCCTCAACTTCGTTCATATTATATGAGGAGCGATATATGTGCATTGCTTTTTGTGGATTTCCAGTTTCCTCAAAAAACCTGCCTTTATAATAACTTGGTAAAATAGTTTCTGGGTATTCTTCAAAAGCAAGCTTTGAAAGATTATCGTATAGATCAAAATACTCATTTTCTTCAATATATTCCTCTACAGCCATAAAATCATTTATTGATATCTTTTTATCCTCATCATAAAAGTCCATAATTAGTTGATACTTGTTTTTAAGATAATCTACAGGAGATGTATCAAGTTTTGATAAAATAGAATCATACTCTATTTTATCAATATCAGAATATAATGAATATGTGGCTCTTATTGAACTTGGGATACTAAGGGATGGTAAGATATAGTGATTTTCTTTTTCAAAAATCAAAGCTTCAAATTTTAAATTTTTATTTTCAATAGAATCCAAAGAATTTTTCAAATCAGAAACATTTTTATAAATGCTTTCAAAGTCTTTTTTAGATGTTGAGAGTGTGTAAGTAATTTTTGAATTGGTTTTTGATAATTGCTGCGTTAAATAACTATTCATGTTATTTGACATCCTTGGGCTTATTGAAATAACTCCTCGAAAAACAGGGTTTTGCTTAAGTAAAAAGAAATTTGCAAAATTAGCAGTTCTCTCCTGACCGACGATAACTTTAAAGGCTGAAATTCTAAAATTTTTAGAAATGTATGGAATTAGCTCATTAACAATAAAATCATAAAAAGATGCAGTTGATGTAATTGGTGTATGTGTAAGATTATCAAAGACACTGGTATCTTTGAATCTTGTGTCCTTTTGATTTAAGCCAACAACTAAATTTTCAGGTATATCCCCCCAGTATGATAAATAATCAACACTACCTGCTACCATATTGAACATATAGTCTCCATCTAAAACTATAATTAGAGGGTATTTCTTTTCTAACTCAACATTGTAGGTCCTTGGTAATTGAATCTCAATATTTCTTTTCTGATTTAAAAATTTAGATAAAATAGTGTCATGAATTCTTGAAACATATAAAGAATCTAAATTTTGGGAATTTAAAAGGTTTGCAGACAATAATATTATTAAGAAATTAAAGAAATATTTTCTCATGGTTTTTTTCTGTTAATGAAAGGTAATATAAATAAGGATAACCCGCCAAAAATTACTACCATCATTGTCTGGGATAACCAACTTACCCAACCAAAGGCTAATCCCGTGGTTGACTGAACTCCGTACCATCCAAGTGATTCTTCTACCGCAAGTGGATAGATACCTATTCCTCCGTTAGACAGCATAATTGACAATGCTGCCAGTGTAAAAGAAATCATAAATTGATAGAATGAAACTTCATGAAGTTCAATAAATGCCATTGAAGTGACCCAAAACATTAGCAAGTACATTAACCAAATAAAAATACTATGTAGAATAAATGAGTTTCTTTTTTCCATTCTGAATACAACCGTCAAACCTTTAATAATTCCCGAAAAAAAATTTAAAATCGACTTATAATATTTAGATTTTTTTAAAAACAAGATTAAGATTGTTAAAATTATTAAAATAATCACTACATATATAAAAATTACCATTAGCTCTTTTCCATCAATAAAAGAAATTAATTTGTCTGAAATTTTCTGAAATTCGATGATTAATCCAATTCCAATAATTATTAGAATACAAATCACGTCTATTGCCCTTTCAGCGACTATGGTTCCCAAGGTCTTGTCAAGTGGTATTTTTTCATATTTTGAAATTAATGTGGCTCTAGCCATGTCTCCTGCTCTTGGAATGGTGTAGTTGATTAAATAGGCGGAGAAAACAGCTAAAACACTATTAGTCATGCCTAGTTTATGACCCAGAGGCTCGATCAAGTACTTCCACCTATATGATCTTGATAAGTGGCTTAAAGCTCCTAAAAAAATACCTAAAAAGACCCATGAATAGTTGATATTATAAAAATATAGGGTGAAATCTGAAAAATTTATATTTCTGAAGGAAAAATATATACAGAAAACCCCAATTGAAATTGGTAATAATATTTTAATGTATGAATTAATTTTTTTTAACAATTCAGCTTAATAAATTATTTTCCTCGTTTGGAAAAATTATGGTTGGTTTAAATTTTTTGGCTTCATCAAAGCTCATCGAGGCATAAGTAATGAGAATTAAAATATCTCCAATGTTTACCTTTCTTGCAGCTGCACCATTTACGGTAATTTCACCCAAACCTCTAATTCCGGGGATCACATAGGTTACTAATCTTTCGCCATTATTGTTATTTACTATATGAATCTTTTCACCCTCTATTATATTGGCCGCATCCATAAGATTTTTATCAATTGTTATACTTCCAATATAATTTAAATCGGCACCGGTCACCTTAACTCTGTGGATTTTAGATTTTACAATTTCAATATTCATGAAAATTAATAAAGTTTAATATTATCAATTAATCTAACACCCGAAACGTTGGCAGCAATAAAAGCTCTATACTTATGATTTTCTTTTAATATTGGAGTTTCTAATGTTTCTTCATCGGCGATAACAAAATATTCCAGCTTAATTTCAGGAAAAGAGGATAAATATTCCGTCACTTTTTTTTCAATCTCAAATGCGTCTAGCGTGTTAAATTTTTCTTTTGCAAAATTAAGTGCTTTAAATAAATTTGTTGCAATTTTTTTTGAAGAAAAACTTAATTTGTTATTTCTTGAGCTTAATGCTAGTCCATCTGCATACCTGAATGTTTCACATCTAACAACTTTAGTTTTAAGTTTTTTTTCAGAAACTAGATTTTCGATTATACGCAGTTGTTGAAAATCTTTTTCTCCAAAATAGATATTGTCAGGAGTAACTATTGAAAGTAGTTTATTTACCACAGTTGCAACTCCTTGAAAATGATTTAATCGATATTCACCTTCCATGTGTTTATCTAAGCCATTAAGATTAAAATGATCAGATTTTATTTCTCCAGAATAAATTTCATGGGAATCTGGATTAAATAAAATAATATCATCTGAAATTGATTTTAATAAATTAATATCATTATCGATGTCAGTTGGATAAGTTAAAAGATCATTTGAGTCATCAAATTGAGTTGGGTTTACAAAGATTGAAACTACTGTAAAATCATTTTCTAATTTAGATTTTTTTATTAAAGATGAGTGTCCTTCATGGAGCGCCCCCATTGTAGGCACTAAACCTATAATTGTGCGTTCACTTTTTAATTTAAAGAGGTGATTTTGTATTTGTAAAATATCACTAAAAATGTGCATTTTAATAAAAAATTAACAGGATGTAAACTTAATACATTGCAATTAATCTACATAATTTTTGTAATTTTGCTTGCCTGTAGGGATACTTCAAAACAGTGAATTAATGAAAAACAGAAAGATTTTATACGTTTCCTCTGAAGTTGTTCCGTACTTACCTGAATCAGAAATATCTTTAATGTCTTTCGAAATTCCTAAAATGGTTAACAAACAGGGTGGCCAGATCAGAATTTTTATGCCTAGATACGGAAATATTAATGAGAGAAGGCATCAACTTCACGAAGTTATTAGACTTTCAGGGCTAAATCTTGTTATTAATGATTTAGATATGCCCCTAATAATTAAAGTAGCGTCTATTCCAAAAGAGAGAATACAGGTTTACTTTATCGACAATGAGGAATACTTCAAAAGAAAAGCAACTTTGAGAGATAAAGATGGTAAGCTTTTTGATGATAACGATGAGAGAGCCATATTTTTTGCAAAAGGGGTTTTTGAAACCATAAAAAGACTAAACTGGTCGCCTGATATTATACATGTTCATGGTTGGATGTCTGCATTACTTCCTTTATACTTAAAACAAATCTATAAGGATGAGCCTATATTTAAAAACAGTAAAATTGTTACATCTGTTTACGGAAATGAATTTGATAAAACTTTAAATAAAAAAATGATTGAAAAAATTATTTTCGATGAAATTGAAGAAAGCCACATTATCGATTTAGAAGACCCTACCTATGAAAATTTGATGAAAGTTGCAATTGATTCATCTGATGGTGTAATAAAAGGTTCTGAAAATATATCACCTAAAATTAACGAATTTTTAAAAAAATATAAGAAGCCTATTCTTGGGTTTAAACCTACTGATTCTTTTGCTGAACCATATATTGATTTCTACAACAACTTATTCTGATAGAAAATGAATTCCCAATACATTAAAATTATATTTGTTCTGCTATTTGCTATTGTATCATGTGAAAAAGATTTTGTCAGCTTTGATTCGGAAGTAATTAATTCTGATAACGCTATCAACTTCTCATCAAATAGTATTGAATATAGTATAATTACTAAATCAGAAATGGTTAATCCAGTGCAAACCAATAATTTACCATCTTTTCTTTTAGGGAGTTACAATCATTTGCAATTCGGTAAATCAAATTCGAGTTTTGTAGGTCAATTGGTTCCAGCCCAGTATAATCACGATTTTGGAGAAAATGTTGTGTTAGATTCTGTTGTGCTTACAATACCCTATTTTTCGAGAGGTGTTGAAACCGATGAGGAAGGAAATATCACTTATGAAATTGATTCTGTATATGGACAATCTCCAATAAAGATTTCAGTATATCGAAATAATTTCTTTTTCAGAACTTTTGATCCATTTTCTAGTTTTGACACTTCCCAAAGTTATTTTTCAGATGGATCATTGTCATTGGATGAAAATATTAGCACAAATCAACTTGAGGGTGAATTACTTTTTGAAATTGATAATTTTATTGCAAGTTCTGAACAGATTAATCTAACCGAAATTGATACTGCTGGCAATACATTCATTTCACAAAAATTAGCTCCTGCTATTAGATTAAAGTTAAATAACCCAAATAATAATTTTTGGGAAAACAATTTTTTTGAAAACGAAGGAGAACAGGTTTTGACCAATGAATCAAGTTTTAAAGAATTTTTTAGAGGACTTTACATTAAATCAGAAGCTATTTCAGATGGTTCAGTTATGCTTCTAAATTTTGCGTCTTCAAATACAAAACTCACTATTCACTACACATCTGATAACACAACCATTGGGGATAATGATACTGGATCTACAGACGAAGTTGAAACAAATCAACATGAATATGTTATGAATTTTTCTGGAAATCTTATTAATCTATATGAAAATGAAGAATTAATCAATGTTGATTTGATTGATCAAGCAGTTGGAAATGAAAAAATGTATTTAAAAGGAGGTGAAGGAATTGTATCTACACTCGATTTATTTTCGGGAACTACCCTTGATGATAATGGACAAGAATTAAGCGAGTTTGAACACTTTAAAAATTTCTTTTATGATGAAATTTCCGACCAACCAATAAGATTGATAAATGAAGCGTACATTGAATTTTTTGTGAATCAAAGCTTTCCGAATGATGATGAACCAAACAGAATTTATATTTACAAATACGATCAAAATTCAGCACTTATAGATTATTTTTTGGATCAATCTGTAAGCTCATTAACCATAAATGCTAAAATTGATCATCTGGTTCCACTAATTAGAGATTCTCTCAATAATGATAAAGGGATAAAGTATAAGATTAGAATCACAGAACATTTAAATAATCTAATTCTGAGAGATTCTACCAATTCAAAACTTGGACTAGGTGTGATTTCTAATGTTGCTTCTGTTCAAAACTATAAAATTTTAGGTGGAGCTGAGTCAGGAAATAATAGAATAGCTTCTGGAATAATATTAAGCCCAAAAGGAACTATTCTACACGGCAATTTAAGTCCAGATATAGAAAAAAGACCCAAAATTAAAATTTACTATACAGAACCAGAAGATTAAAATATTAGATATTACATTATATATCTTTTTTTTTAAGACTAAAAATCAAAATTTATAAATTTAGAGTAAATATGTGTGGAATCGTTGGATATTTAGGAGAAAGAGATTCATTGCCTATTATTTTAAATGGATTAAAGAGACTTGAATATAGAGGCTATGATAGTTCCGGTATTGCAATATATAATGGCAAAACGTTAGTTTCATATAAGTCTAAAGGTAAAATCAGTAAACTTGAAAAACTCCTTGAAAAAAGAAAAAATATTTCTGGTGGAGCTGGAATAGGCCATACAAGATGGGCTACTCATGGTGAGCCAAACGATGTTAATGCACATCCTCAATTTTCAAATTCACGAAAATTATGCCTTGTTCATAATGGAATTATTGAAAATTATTCAACTATTAAGCAAAAGTTAATCAAAGAAGGTTTTTCATTTACTTCTGAAACTGACACAGAAGTTCTTGTGAATTTGATAGAATTTGTAAAGAATAAAAATAATGTGAAGCTGGGTGAGGCAGTTCAAATTGCACTTAATCAGGTAGTAGGTGCATACGCCATTGTTGTAATTGATGATGATAAACCAGATGAAATTGTTGTTGCAAAACTTGGAAGTCCTTTATGTATAGGAATTGGGGAAGACGAACATTTTATCGGAAGTGATGTAACTCCATTTATAGAATATACTAAAGATGTGGTATATCTAGATGATGGTGAGCTGGCAATTATTAGAAATCATAAAAAAACCTTTTTCAGAAAAATTGATGATGACTCTTCAATATCTCCAACTATTAGTAAACTTGAATTGAGTCTTGATAAAATAGAGAAGCAAGGATTTGATCATTATATGTTGAAGGAAATATACGAACAACCTAAAGCAATTAAAGACACCCTGAGGGGTAGGTTAAATATTAGTAAAGGCATTATCAAAATGTCTGGGATGGACGATTATATTAATAAGTTTCTTTCAGCAAAAAAAATTACTATCATAGCCTGTGGAACTTCTTGGCATTCTGCATTGGTTGCAGAGTATATGTTTGAAAAGATCTCTAAAATTCCAGTTGAAGTTGAGTATGCTTCTGAGTTTAGATACAGAGACCCTATAGTTGAAAAAGACGATATAATAATTGCTATTTCTCAGTCCGGTGAAACAGCTGATACATTAGCTGCCATTAAACTTGCTAGATCTAAAAGTGCTTTTGTTTATGGGGTATGCAATGTGGTGGGGTCATCAATTGCAAGGGAGTGTGACTCGGGGTCATATACACATGCAGGTCCAGAAATTGGAGTAGCTTCAACTAAAGCCTTTACTACTCAAATGACCGTATTGTACATGATGGCTGTAAAGCTTAGTAAGTCTAAAGGGGTAATTTCTGAAAAATTATTTCAAAAATATTTACTTGAGATTTCTAATATTGATAAAAAGGTTCATCAGGCACTTTCATCTAATAAGGAAATAAAAAAAATTGCAAAAAAATTTTTAAACGCAACTAATTGCCTTTATTTAGGTAGAGGATATAACTTTCCGATTGCTCTTGAGGGTGCATTAAAGCTAAAAGAAATTTCATATATACATGCTGAAGGATACCCTGCAGCTGAGATGAAGCATGGTCCAATTGCACTTATTGATGAAGATATGCCAACAATTGTTATAGCTACTAATAAAATCAATTATGACAAAATTATTAGCAATATTCAAGAAATAAAGTCTAGAAAAGGAAAAATTTGTGCCATAGTTTCTAAAGGGGATAAAGAAGTTAAAAAAATTGCTGATTATGCTATTGAAGTTCCTGATAGTATTGAGTCAATTACTCCTTTTATTACAGTAATTCCACTACAATTACTTTCTTATCATATTGCTGTTATGCTTGGAAAACATGTTGATCAGCCAAGAAATTTGGCTAAGTCTGTGACAGTGGAGTAACATTACGGAGTAGTTAAAATTCTTCCCAGAAGTTTGTTGTAAATACATCTAAATATTCCGGAATAACTTCATTCTTATTGTCAACTTTTTCAAATATTTCTTTATTTATATTCTTAGAATCAAAAACCTGAAATTCCGTTGTGGTTTTTACATCGGTTATTAAGTCCATTCTAAAAGAAATTTCATTTTGCTTTCGTCTGCCTTTTACATTTTTATTTTTTTCAATCAACTTTATAGGTCTGTCAAATCCTGTTCTTTGTCCAAAGTTGATTTTTGCATATGATAAGCCATACTTTTCATTTTCAAATTTAGATAAAATCATTTTTCCTTCACGTAGGTAAATATTTACAAAAACTCCAAATAATTTTATACTGTAAACAGTTTTAATATTTCTAAAATCGATTCGGACAAGTGCAAAATCATCAGGGTTTATGTGTAAAGTTGCAGAGTATTTAGATCTTCCTTTTGGTATAGCTTCAATTTGATATACTAAATCATCACCAAGAATATTGAAAGTTGGAACGGAAAAATTATACTTATTTGGTTTTAGTATAAAATCCAATGCAGTTCCCCTTTCAAAAAAAAGTAAATTGTAAATTCTGTTAATTGCCCATATCTGACTTCTAGCAAAATCATTTTTTTCTATTGTTTCTTTTTCTTGAAATTTTTTTAATGATTCGACATTAGTACTATCTATTTCTTCTAATCCTTCGATCTCCAAGTCGCCACCAAATATTCCAGATTTAATCTTATAATATGAATCAGGTTTCAATTCCTTTTTAAAGGCCTCCTCCATTTTTTTATTTATCGACTCTAAAATTTCCCCATCTTTATTATAAGTTTCTCTTGATTTAATAATCTTTATTTTTTTACTATTATCATCGTCATTACTTCTAAAGTAATAAGCTAAAGTTTGTAATCCAGAACTATTCTCATTGGTTAGGTTCTTTAATAAGCTGTCGATTAAAATTTTATTAATGTCGGGTACAGTAGATTTAAATTTATCAATTATAAATTTTTCTGTAATAGAATTAGATTGTCTACTTAGATAAATTTTGTTTTCAGTAAAACCCTTTTTGTAATTATTATCAATATTTGCGATAACTTTTGAAATAATTTCCTTAGAACTTAATTTTTTATTTGTTAAAAAAATATCGGATAGTTTTATCGGTGTTTCGTTCAATTTTATGATTGTGTCGTTAAAGTCATTTATAAAGTATGATCTTTTATTATATCCCATCGACGAAATATACATTGAGTCATTTTGAGATAATTGAGATTTAATTAATTCAAAATTTCCATTTTCGTCAGAAATTAATCCATTATTATTAGAAAAATAAATATTGGTATACGGAATTGGTAGGGAAGTTATAGAGTCAATTATTTGAACATTTAATGATTGACCGTTAACTTCCTTTGTTATTAACAATAAAATGAGAAGTAAAAAAAAAATTCTATTCACTTAATCCCTTTAAATTTTGTTACTTTTATAAATATAATAAATTGTATAATACAGATTAAATATGCCCTTTACAAACGACGCAATAGTATTTGGAATTCTAATGATTTCCTTAGGTTTTGTTTTTTATACAGAGTCTCTAAAAGAAGGGTTCTGGCATAAGTTCTACAAGTTAATCCCAGGATTATTAATGTGCTATTTTATTCCTGCTATATTCAATTCGATTGGAATAATATCTTCAGAGAAATCTCAAACCTACTTCATTGCAAGCAGATACTTACTTCCAGCTGCCCTACTATTAATGACTTTAAGTATTGATTTAAAAGCTATATACAACCTTGGTTATAAGGCGTTAATTATGTTTTTTACGGGTACTATCGGAATAATTATAGGAGGTCCAATATCTATTTTAATTTTATCAATGTTTTACCCAGAATTATTTAACGGGGCCGGTCCTAACGCAATATGGAGAGGATTATCAACTCTTGCCGGAAGTTGGATTGGAGGTGGTGCAAATCAAGCGGCAATGCTTGAAATATTCGAATATAATCCTCAAAAATATGGAGCAATGGTGTTGGTGGATATTGTTGTTGCAAACATTTGGATGGCAATTATTTTATTTGGTATTGGTAAGAAAAAAATGATAAATAAATGGCTTAAGGCGGATACTAGCGCAATTGAAGATTTGAAAAAAAAGGTTACATTATTTTCCAATAGTACTAGCAGAATTCCAAACTTAAGTGACTATATGGTTTTATTAGCAATAGCGTTTGGTGCAGTTGCCTTATCTCATTTCGGAGCCGAATATATATCTAAATTTCTGACCTCAAATTTTGAAGCTGTAGCGGATAAAAGCTCAGGGCTTTCGTCTTTTGCATCCAGGTTCTTTTGGATGATTTCAATTGCCACATTTATAGGAATAGGATTATCATTTACAAAAGCTAAAAATTTTGAAGGAGCTGGAGCAAGTAAAATCGGAAGTATATTTATATATATACTTGTTGCCACAATAGGTATGAAAATGGATTTAGGGTCTATTCTTGATGAGCCAAAACTAATTCTTATTGGATTAATTTGGATGTCAATTCATGCGATACTACTTATTGCGGTCGCAAAATTAATTAGGGCGCCATACTTTTTTCTAGCCGTTGGTAGTCAAGCTAATGTTGGTGGTGCTGCTTCTGCTCCTGTTGTAGCTGCTGCTTTTCATCCATCTCTTGCCACAGTTGGAGTATTATTAGCTGTATTTGGATACGTTGTGGGGACTTATGGTGCAATGATATGTACTTGGTTAATGGAATATTGCTCTGCTCTTTGATTTATTTAAACCATTGGGTTTTGGCTAAAATATCATCCCTTTGGGTCGCAATTTTTTCTTCATGATTAAATTCACCCATATAAAAAAAACCTAAACATTTTTGATTTCTCTCTAAGTGAAAATATTCACCCATATTTTGAATATAACTTGGTGTGCTCCAATAGCAACCAATGTTCTTTTCGACACAGGTAAGCCACATGTTTTGAACAGCCATAGCAGTTGAGGCAATTTCTTCCCACTCAGGAATTGACTCAGCAATATCTCTATTCATAAAAATTACTATTAAACAATTGGATTGAACACACTTATCTATTATTTTTTTTTCTTTAATACTTACATTTTCTAGTTTTGATGAAAGCTTTAAGTGATTAACCATTGAATTAGCTAATTCAATTTTAAATTCATTTTGATAAACCTTGAAAAACCAAGGCTGCGTAAGTTTATGAGAAGGTGCATAATTAGCATTTTCTAGGATTTCATTTATGTCATTTTCCGAAATATCACCCCCTTTATATTGACTTGGATAAATTGTTCTTCTTTTCTTAATTGATTCTGAAACTGTCATAATAGTTTTAATTGTAATTCTTTATAAAAATACTACTTAGAAACAGTATAAATAATTAAATTTATAAAAAAAATAATGAGAAAAGATCAATTTGAGTCACCAGATTATTTTAAGGTTGAAAAGCTTTTTTCTGAAGAACAAATCATTGTTAGAGACGCTACAAGAAAATGGGTCAAAGAGTACGTGTCACCTATAATCGAGGATTGTAATCTAAAAGGTGTTTTTCCAAAAGAGTTGATTAAAGGCATTGCAGAAATCGGAGGTTTTGGGGCAATTCTTCCAGCTAAATATGGAGGGTCAGAACTTGATTTAATTTCATATGGACTTATGATGCAAGAACTTGAAAGAGGTGATTCTTCAATCAGAGTAATGTGTTCAATTCAAACATCATTGGTAATGAATAATATATTTGAACACGGAAACGATTTTCATAAAGAAGAATTTCTACTAAAACTTTCAAAGGGGGAATTGATTGGCAGTTTTGGGCTTTCAGAACCGGGACATGGCTCAGACCCAGCCTCAATGCAAACAAGACACACTATTGATGGTGATCATTATATCATTAACGGTTCAAAAATGTGGATTGGAAATGCGCCTTTTTGTGATATGGCGTTAGTATGGTCTAAGTCTGCAAATGATAACTATGCATGTTTTATTGTTCAAAGAAATGACCCTGGTTTTTCAACATCAAAAATTGATAAAAAATGGTCATTTCGTGCATCTGAAACAGGTGAACTAATTTTTGATAACTGCAAGGTTCATAAAAAATATTTACTGTTTGAGTCAGACAGCATTAATGCAGCACTTAAAAGTCTTAATATTGCACGTTACGCAGTAGCGTGTGGTTCGATTGGAATCGCCATGGAATGTTATGACGTAGCACTAAAATATGCTGACGAAAGAATTCAGTTTGGTAAAAAAATATCATCTAACCAACTAATTCAAAAAAAATTAGTTGATATGATAACCGAAATTACTAAGGCTCAACTTTTGAATTGGAAACTTGGAATGATGATGAACGATGATGATGCAACATTTGAACAGATTTCTATGGCTAAACGAAATAATGTATCGGTTGCTTATAATGTGGCTAGAAATGCCAGACAGATTCTTGGTGGTATGGGTATTACTGCCGAATATCCAGTTATGAGGCACCTTATTAATCTTGAGACGTTAATCACATATCAAGGAACTGATGAAATTCACACACTGATTACAGGTAGAAATATCACAGGTGTTTCTGCTTTCTAGAAATAAATACACTAATTAGTTGGAATAAAATTTGTGATATTTGCAATGTGAAAAGTAATCTATTATTTTTTCTGCTTCTGCCATCCTTAATTTATTCTCAGATTGAGGGTGCAATAAATGGTTATGTTTTTGATTCAAAAAGTCAACTGCCACTTTTTGGTGCAAATGTCGTAATTGAAGGAGCTGAAAAAGGTGCAATTTCTGACGAAAATGGTTTTTTTGAAATTTCAGAAATAAAACCCCAATCATATAATTTAACCATCAGCTATATTGGTTATCAACCGAAAAAAATATTTAATGTTATAGTTAAAAGTAAAGGAAATCAAACACTAGAAATATATTTGATGGAATCTACTCAGGAACTCGACGAAGTAATTTTGTTTGAAAGTCCCTTTAAAAAGTCCAAAGAAACACCTCTGTCAATCAATACATTTTCAAGAGTAGAAATAGAAAGTTATCCAGGTGCTGATAATGATGTAACAAAAGTTGTTCAAAGCATGCCAGGGCTTTCACCATCTGTTGGAGGATTTAGAAATGATATAATTATTCGAGGTGGTGCTCCAAATGAAACAGTATATTATTTAGATGAAATAGAAATTCCAAATATAAACCACTTTAGTACTCAAGGAAGTGCTGGAGGACCCCAGGGAATGATTAATATATCATTTATTGATGAAGTAACACTAAGTACTTCAGCATTTGGTATCGAATATGATAATCCTCTGAGTGGAGTATTACAATTCAATCAGAGAAATGGTAATCCAAAGAATATCAGCGGAAACTTTAGATTTGGAGCAAGTGATTCAGCTATTACAATTGAGGGGCCTTTTTCAAAGTCTGATGACAATAAAACAACATTTATTTTTTCAGCAAGAAAAAGTTATCTACAGTTTTTATTTAAATTAATTGGTCTTCCAATCAGACCTGACTATTGGGATTTTCAGGGAAAAATAAATCACAAGATTGATGAATATAATAGCATAAATATTATTGGCCTTGGTGCAATTGATAATTTTTCTGTGGAAGCACCTGAAGACTTTGATTTTACCCAACAATCATTTTTAGAGCAAGTACCAATAATTAAGCAAAACTCGTTAACTCTAGGAGCATCTTGGATAAGAAAATATAGAGAAAGTAAAGGTCAATTTATTTTGGCCTTAAGTACTAATAAACTAAAAAATATTTTCTCAAGTTACTTTGATAATGAAAATTTAGAAGGATTATACTTTAGAAATGATTCACACGAGTGGGAAACTAAATTAAGAGCTAAAACAATTAACTATATTGATGATTGGAAAATAACTTGGGGAGCAAATATTCAATATTCTGATTACTACAATAATACGATAGATATTATTAACACATCAGAGTATTTTACCCAAATTAATTTTTATAAATACGGATTATTTGGAAGTATTTCAAAAAGTTTCATTGATTCAAAATTAGATATATCATTAGGAATAAGAGCTGATGAAGATAATTTTAGTGAAGGCTCAAAACTTCTTGATAA
>MDTB01200627.1_pt1 | contig 15616 bp, 15 predicted proteins | sample 811161 | NCBI WGS metagenome assembly MDTB01 (sample SAMN05326650, study PRJNA326480) | marine metagenome | isolation source: seawater | place: Mediterranean Sea | collected 2009 | reverse complement strand
TATTATTTATAATTATGATATTTTTATCTTTTAAAGAAAGTTTTTTTATTATTTTTTCACTAGAATCTGTACTTTTATCATTAACATAAATAATTTCTTTTAAATAATTATATGCTTCAGATTCTTTTATTTCATTATACAATTGCAAAATATTTTGCTCCTCATTATATATTGGTATAATCAAGGAAACATTGTTCATCATTCAGGAATTTCTATATGGTAAATATACTACTTTTAGCATTAATTATATTAGTAATTTTATTTATAGTATTTAAATCGAAACTAGTTGGTGAAAAATTAAGAGTACTAGATAACCCAAATAAAGCCAATAAAATTCATAATAATTATATTCCTAAGGTTGGCGGTATATTAATTTTTTTAAGTATTATTGTTTTATATTTAATACAACCATTTATTTTTGAATACGAAATTATTAACTTATTTAAAATTAATTACATTTTATTTTTTTCCTTATTTTTTCTAATAGGCTTATTAGATGATATTTTTGATTTAAAAGTTAGTCTAAGATTTTTATTATATGGTGTATCAATTTTCATATTATTATATTTAGAAAATGAACTGATACTTAATAAGGTATATTTTGAATTTAAAAATTATCAAATTAACTTTGGAATTTTTGCAATATTTTTTTCTATTTTTTGTATAATTTTTTTACAAAATTGTCTAAACATGATTGATGGAATTAATGGTCTTTTAATAACAATTTTCTCTTCTTTTTTAATTTTATTATTTTTTATAACAAAGTTTCAAATATTATTAATACTAATAATATTTATGTTTTTGATTTTATATTTAAATTTAAAAAATAAATTATTTTTAGGCAACAATGGATCATCATTAGTTGCTGCAATTGTAAGTGTTTTTTTAATAGAAACACATAACAGTTATTTTATAGAATTAAGTGCTGAAAAGATTTTTTTAATTTTTTTTCTTCCTTCAATTGAGGTTCTTAGATTATTTATTTTAAGGATAAGTAAAGGTAGAAGTCCTTTTAGTGGAGATTTAAATCATTTTCATCATATAGTGCTTTTAAAAATTAATTCATTTTTGTGGATACCATTTCTTTTCGCTACTATTATTTTTAGTTACTTTTTTTCATTAATAATTAATACATATTTAGTGATTTTTTTAAATTTAATTGTATATATTTCTTTAATTTATAAATATTCCAATGATTAATTTTTCAAACTTTGTTAAATTTGAAGATAAATTTATAGTATTTTTATTATATTTATTTCCCATATTTTTAGTATTTAGTATTTTTTTAACAAATCTAGTTATTGGCTTCTTCTGTTTTTTTTTTATTTGTAACGTTTTTTTCCTAGATGAATTAAAAATTTATCTAAAAAATAAACTGGTAATTTTTTTATTTTTATTATCTTTTTATTTTATTCTAAGCTCACTTATTAGTGATAATGTTTTATTTTCATTTGAATCAAGCTTATTTTATGTAAGGTTTTTAATTTTCAGCCTTGTAGTTGCATATATTTTAAATAAAAATAACAAAATTTTGGCTAATCTTTCATATGTTATTTGGATAACATTAATTGTAGTACTTCTTGATGGATATTTTCAATATTTTACTGGAAAAAATGTCTTTGGCTGGGATCAATTAGATCCTGTAAGAGTAAGTGGATTTTTTAGAGAAGAGCTCATATTAGGCTCATACATATCAAGAACATTTCCCTTAGCTTTATTTTTTATTTTTTTGAATAGTAAAATAAATAAATCCTTCTCTTCTTTTCAATATCTAAGTTTAATTGTTTTAGTACTAATTGATGTATTAGTTTATCTTGCAGGAGAAAGAGTAGCTGTTGCATATATGCTTTTAACAACTGTATCTATAATTATTTTTATAAAGAAATTAAGATTACTAAGAATTTTCTCTTTTACATTAAGTATATTTATAATTATTTTAATTAATATTTTTCAACCAGAAATTAAAGGTAGAATGGTTGATTTTACTCTTTCTCAGTTATCAGAAGATGAAATAAGTATAATATCTGAAGATGGTGATATAAAAAATAGTACAATCAAAACCTTAAATGCATTTTCCACTAAACATGAAAGTCATTACATTAGTGCTATAGAAATGTTCAAAGACAAACCTTTATTTGGTCATGGTCCCAAATCCTTTAGGATTAAATGCTTAAAAGAAGAATATTATCCAGAAGGCTGCTCAACTCATCCGCATAATACGTACTTACAATTATTATCTGAAACAGGAATTGTTGGCTTCTTAGCTGTTTTTGGATTATTTCTTTTTTTATGCTTATGTTTTTTAAGACAGCTTTTGAACGTATATATTTTTAATAAAAGTCCACCATATAATGATCAGACAATATGTCTTTTTATAGCTTTTATGATTTCATTATGGCCACTTGCTCCAACAGGAAATTTTTTTGGGTCATGGTTAAATGCAGTTTATTACCTCCCATTAGGCTTTTACCTATATACACTAAGAAGATAGTTTTTTTATTCTATTATATGTTTTTAATTTATTAATAATTGAGAAGATATTAAATTTATTTTCATAATGATCTAATAATATTTTATTTTCATTAAAATCTATTGTGTGAGGTCCATAAAATGTTTTAAATTTAATATTATTAACAAAAACTTCATAATAATTATTTATATCTAATTTTAAAATTTTATATAAATTTATTCCATTTCCATAATATCCAGAATTATCTTGTCCCATTCTGTATATTGAATTCTTTTGTACAATTATGTTACCTCCCATTCTTGCACTAGTTGGATCAACCACAATTGGGTTCATAGGATGCGCAGAATAAGGACCCAAGATATTAGTTGAGTAAGAAAGATACAAATATTCTAAAGAAGTTTTTGGAAGACCATAAAACAAATAGTAAATATTATCATGATAAAATAATGTGGCATCAACAATTCTTAAATTTTCAAATCCTTTTAATATAAATTTATGATTAGAATTCATTTTATATAAAAAAGGAGGAGAATGAAAAGCTACCTCAGGAAATATAAATTCTTCATTTTGGTAAATTAGTGAAATCGGATATGAATAATGTTCATCAGAGAAAATTTTTTTAATACTTTTATTTTTTATGTCTTCTTCAATAATCTCGCCAAAATTTGTTTTTTTATTATACGCTTCATATCTTATTACATTTTTATTTATTTTACTGAAAAAGGGATCTGAAATAAAGGTATAATTCTTCAAATTAAAATTTATGTTTTTTAATTCAAATTTACTTATTTGATTTGATAAATTATTAATATTTATATTAGATTTAAGAGCAAATGAAACCTTCCATTTTTTTTGAAAAAAAATAGTTTTAAATAGATTTGAAAAATTATTTAAAAATAAAAGTAAAATAAATTTAATCACTGTATAATTATCAGGTAGGGTGTATAATTTTCCTTTTTTTTTGGTATGTATACTTTCATTCTTTATAAAATTATGAATTCCTTTTATCATTATTAATGGAGATTTTTCATAAATATTTTCTAAAGTTTTTTTGTAAGAATTAGTATTAATTTTAAATTTATGTTTGATCAAAATCTCTCCATAATCTAAATCATTAGAAATCTTTTGAACAACAGAGCCTATATATCTTTCATTATTAAGAATTTCATAAAAACCCGCAGGTCTTCCTCTATAGTATTCAGGATCACCATGATGAAAAGAAAGGAAACTGAAATCATAAGAAGAATCAACTTTAATTATATTCATACCAAATTTAATTATTATTTTAATTTTATTTTTATGAATTATTTCAATTATTTTTTTTGGGATTATTTGATACTTTCCCTCTAAATATGTATTAAAAGAAAAACATTTTAAATTTTTAATTGAAAGTAATTCTTTTTTTGTCTGTTTATTTCTTATAGAAAAAAAGTTTAGAATATAATAAAGGAAATTTTTATAAATATTTTTCTTAGGGTTATTATTTTGACAATTTAATATAATTTTAATATCTATTATATCGTTAATCTTTTTTATTGTTTTTTTTTGCCAAATTGATAGTTCTAAATTATCTACTAAAATTGCAGCTTTTATTTTCATTATATTTTTTTTCTTGAAAATATAATGATGAAAAATATGCAAATAAAAATAGTGTAAACATAGGCGAAAAATAAGGTTTTAAATAGGGAAAATCTATCTGGAGTTATATTGTAAATATCTGAAATTTGGTATTTTTCCTTATTTATATTAATATAATTATCTTTTAGATAGTCAAAATTTTTATTTATGTAATTTGATAATTTATTACTTTTTGTATATTTTTGTAATTCATCTTCAAGGTGTACTTTTTCTATATAAACAAAAGTTTTCATAGTTTTAAGGTCTATATATTTACTATAAGTTGAAACATCTAAATTTTCTACAATTGAAATATTTTTATCAATTAAAGAAATATTTTCATCAATTAAATTGGTTTTTTTTTGATTGGCTTTTAAAGAATTACTTAGATTTTTTATTATGGCTTGATTTGATAATATAATCCACTCTTCTAACAGCTTAATACGATCTCTTATCTTTTTATTTGTAATATTGATTATAAAATTAAAATAATCATTTGTAATATTCTCGTGCGATAGTCTTTGAATATTCTCATGATTTTTAACTTTTAGATCAATATAAAAATTATCATTCTGCCACCACCTAACAGTATAATCCTCTAATAAATTTAAATCATTCAGGAATTCTTTATTTTCTTTTTCTATAAAATTATTGTAATTATTTATACTTTTGAACTCATCAATAAAAGTTCGAATAACAAAGTCATAATTATTGTAAATAAATTCAGTAAGATACTCAATCCTTTGAACGCGCTCATGAATATCACTATTATATATTTCAGGAGAAATTTTATAATCTTTGTTTATAATAAAATTAGTTTTTATATCGAATAAAATTATTTTTCTATAAAATTTATCTATATAAATTATGGATATAGTTATTATGAATAACGATATTATGAAAATATAATATTTTTTATATAACAATTTTAAAATATCTGATAAATTTTCCTTTGTACTCATATTATTTTTTTTATAATTACGTTATATTCTTTTATTATATTATTAGTATCAAATTTTTCTTCAGCTAACTTTCTTGAATTTGAAGAAAAAACTAATTTTGAATCAAATGTGTAATTATACATTTGTTCCATCTTTATAAAAAGATCTTCTGAATTTTTAACTTTACATAATAATCCATTATAATTATTCTGAACTACAGATCTGCAACCTGGAACATCCGTAGCAATAATTGGCCTTCCAACTGCACATGCTTCAATCAATGACTTGGGCAGACCTTCTCTATAAGAAGGCAAAACGATACAATCTGCATTCTCAATATATTTTTTAATATTATTAACAAATCCAAGATATTCGACATCATAATTTTTTAAAAAATTAATAGTTATTTTTTTTTTATTTAAGTATTCATTATCAATTTCACCAATTATTTGAAATTTTATATTCATATTTTTAAATTTAAACATATTTGTTGCTTCTAAAAATTCAAAAATTCCTTTGTCTTCAATTAATCTGCCAATGAAAAGGAAAATATATTTTTTATTTTTAACTAAAGGGCAATAATTATATTTTTTTGTATCTATACCAGACCCGTGAATTAAGAAGGATTTTTCTTTTTTACATAATTTATTTTTTATAAAATAATTTTGATCATCTTTATTCTGAAAAATAATAGCATTAGAATAAAATAAACTAACTTTTAAAATTATTTTAAAAAAGAATGTAAATAAATTTTTATTTATAAATACGTAACCCAAACCAGTAATATTATTTATGGTAGGAATTTTTAAAAGTTTTGATGCAATAGATCCGTATATATTAGGTTTAAAAGTATAACCAATAAAGAGATCAGGTTTAATTTTTAATAATAAATAAAAAAATTTTATTAAAATAATAAACTCTAAAAAAATGTTCGTTCTGTTTCTTGATAAATTTAAATTAATTGTATTAATACCAATGTCTGATAAATATTTTTTATATGAATCATGCTTTGCTATAGAATGAATTTCATAGCCTTGATCTTTTAAATATTTAAGCAGATCAAATCTAAAATTAAAAATATTCCAATACGTATTTGCACTTATTAAAATTTTTTTATTATTTTTCATTAATATTTTTTCTTATTTATAAAAAAAGGTCTTGAGTAATCAGGTTCTTCTAAAATTATCAGTTTATACTCTAAATGGCTATAAGAGTGTTTCCCAAAGTTAAACCAAACAAATAAAATAGAAAAATAAAATACAATTATTGCAATGCTTAATAGAATTTTTTCTCTTATATTACTTGAAAATAATTGTGGAATTTTAGAAAAAATAAATGGTTGAATGATAGAGAAATAAATTAATAATCTATCTAGTATAGTAGTGCTTATAAAAAAACTTAGAATACCAGTTAAAATAATTATAACTGAAATTGTTCTCCATAAATATTTTTCACTTATTGAGCTTATTCTCAGTTTATTTTCAAAAGTTAAATATATAATTGCTGGTAAAAGAGAAATTATAAATCTAATACTAAAACCAGATGATTTGATATTATTTTCCTGATAAAAATATAATTGAGGAAATATTGTATATACTACAAAATATTTAAATGTAGAAAAATTTAATATAATAAAAATTATTATTGGAAAAGAAATTAGTGTTAGATAAAAAAAAGACCTCTTATTTAAAAACAATACAAATAATGGTAGAAAAATTAACGATGATTTATGAGATAGTAATGATAAAATTGAAAATAAAATAGCTATAAAAATTTTATTATTTCTAAAAAAATAGAAAGCAATTAAAATGAATCCGAATGATGTTGATTGCCTTACATAAGCTATACTAACAACAAATATAATGTAGGGTAAAAAAATTGAAATAGCCAAAATTTGATTTTCTAAATTTTTTGTAAATAAATAAATGCCTATTATTAAAATTGTTATACAAACTGTGTTTACTCCCAAAATCCCAGAATAATAATGATTTGTTTTAATTAACTGTTCAGGTCCTATTAAATTAGCAAAAAACCAATTTATTGAATAGTATACTACATCATTTGATAGATGCTCTTTTGCATATAAAAAAAAATTTTTATCTATAGCAGCCTCAAATGCCCATAAATAACTTGGAAAATCGACTCCCACATTAGCTCTTAATCCAACAAATAAAACTAAAGTTAGAAGTAATAAGTAAATAAATATTTTTTTTATTTTTATGTTCTTATTTTCTAAATAAAATATTGAAAAAAAAGAGGGAATTAAAAAAAAAAGAGAATAAACTACAGCCATTTATTCTTCCAAGATGCAAACATTATAACTGTCCATAATGCGTATTCATGGTTTACACCACTTTGATGTGAATTCCATATTGTTTGAATTTTATCTTTATCTAAGAATTCATCAGAATATGTATTATGATCAAATAATATTTCTTCAGCCCAATTTTTAAAATTATTTCTTAATAGTGTATTAAGAGGTATACCAAAGCCTTGTTTTGGGTAATTAATCAAACTTTTTGGAATATATTTATTTAATAAATTTCTGATTGGTATTTTACCTTTGTTTCCTCTTATCTTATCTTGCAGAGGGATTGCATTAGCATATTCAATCACCCTTTCATCTAAGTAAGGTATTCTGGTTTCAAGACTTGATGACATTGCACTTCTATCTAATTTTACTAAAATATCGTCACACAAATAATTATTGAAATCAAAATCCATTAATGTTTTTACAGATGAATTATCATCTAAGGCATTAAATCTTTCTGCCATTAAATTATTTCTTGTGAATGATTTAACAAACGGTAAATTATTATTCCATTGACTAATTAGACAATAATAAGAATCCCAATAAGAGTTTGAATTTAATATTGCATTTAATTTACTTATTTTATTACTTGGATTATTAATTATAATTCCAAATAAAGCATTAATTAATTTGTAAGTATAAATATTGTTTGCATTTTTTGTAAGATGATATAATTTTTTTCTAAGACTAGTGGGTAATAAAGAAAAATAAGTCTTAATCTTTTGTAACCACATATATCTGTTATAACCTCCAAATAACTCATCACCTGCATCTCCAGAAAGACATACCTTTACATGCTCTGAAGCAAATTTACTAACTAACATTGTTGGAATTTGAGATGAGTCTGCAAAAGGTTCATCAAAATGATTTGATATATCACTCAAAATATTTTTTAAATCATAATTATTAAAAGTAATTTCATGATGATCTGTACCTAAATAATTTGCTATTTTTTTTGCTTTTATTGATTCATTATATTCATTTTGATCAAATCCAACTGTAAAAGTTTTTATTTTATTAGATGAAAGACTTTGTAAAATTGATACAATTAAAGTTGAATCAAGGCCACCCGAAAGAAAAGCTCCAATTGGTACATCTGAAATCATTTGCTCTCTAACAGCATTAGTTAATATTTGATTGAAATCTGAATTCTCAAAAAAATATTTATTATTTAAATTTTTTTTTGACCACCAAATATTTTTTTCAATTTTATTATTTTCTGCTGAATATATTAGCATACCGCCTTGTTCTAATTTGTAAATATCATGATAAATACTCAATGGAGTTGGAACATAACCATATTCAATCATTAGTGATGCTGCTTGTAAATTTAACTTTGGTTTAGAATAAAGAATTTTATTAAAAAATTTTAGTTCTGATGAAAAAATAAAATTTCCATTAACTAAGCCATAGTATAAGGGTTTTTGACCAACCCTATCTCGAATCAAAATTAAATTTTTTTTTATTTTATCCCAAATAACTATTGCAAACATACCTCTAACTTTTTGTAATGTATTTTTAATTCCAAAAACTGATATAGAATTTACTAAAATTTCTGTATCTGAAGTTCCTTGCCAATTAATATTAGTATTTAAATCAATTTCTCTTTTCAATTCTTTAAAATTATAAATTTCACCATTATATGTAATAATGTACCTATTACAAAAAGAATGCATAGGCTGATTGCCACTATCTGATAAGTCTAATATAGATAATCTATTGTGATAAAGGTATAAGTTATCTTTATTCCAATAATTAAAATGATCAGGACCTCTATGAGATAAAATTTCAGAAATTTCCTTAAGTTCTAGATTTCTTATAGTATCTGGATTATTTTTAAAATAACCTGATATTCCGCACATTTTATTTTTTATATCCAATTGCACACCAAAAAGGTGCTTTGGAACTAAAATTAATTTTTTCCAATCCAGAATTTATCATTAGCTGTTTAATTTCTTTCTTTAAGTATCTTTTTTCAATTCTAGTTCCAAATCTATCCAGAGAATCATTTGCCATTACTTTAAAAGAATAATTTCTATACCACGATAGTGGAATGTTACTGATATTAATATTTAGTTTTTCTAAGAGTAGAGAAATTTTGGCTAAGGGAAAATAAATTATTAAGGCAATAAAATATGATATTGGCAATTTTATAATAAAAGGTAGTTTTGAGATTAATATTCTAAAAATATTTATTATATTCCAAATAAGTACATACCATCTAGGTCGATTATCGAACTTATAATATAGGTATAATAAAAAAGGAGCGCCTTTTTTTAATTTTTCAACACATTTTAATAAACCATCTTCGGGGTCAGGTAAATGATGTAGAACTCCTAAAGAATAACCAAAATCCATCGAATTTGTTTTTAATGACAGATTTGATGAAGTACTACATTCAAATTCAGAATTATCAAAATATTTCAAATTTTGTTTTGCAACATTTAAAGCTGATAAACTAGCATCAATACATATCAACTTTTTAACTTTTGGAAGAATAAACTTTGCCCATCTACCTGATCCACATCCAAAATCAAAACCAATTTTATTTTTGTTTAAATCATTCAAAGGAAATATATCAAAGTATTGATCAAATAAGACTGCTATTTCTTTGTCACTTAAATCTCTTTGATCATAAAAAGTCCATTCTTTACCAAAATCATCAACCAATTTTTTATCATAATTTTTGTAATTTTTATTCATCTGCAATCCTATTGTAGACTTTTGAAAATTTTTCAATTGATTTTGAAATATTAAAAGAATTAATTATATGGTTGCGGCCTTCAATCAATTTTTTTTTTATTTTTATCTTATTTGAAATTATTTTAGTAATTTTTTTTGCGTCGGAATCTATATTTTTACTTGTAATATATCCATAATTATCTATTATTAATTTTGCATCTCCAACATCATTTGAAATGCAATAAACTTTAGATAGCATTCCCTCAGCAATCACGTTTGGAAAAGACTCACTCTTTGAGCTGACAACAAGGCAATCTAAAACTGGATAAAAATTATTTATAGAATTTAAATTTCCTAAAAAAATAATGTTTTTTATATTATGTTTTTTTATTAAAGAATTTACAATTAAATTATTTTCATAACCTCTTCCAGCAACAACAAAAAATAAATTTTTATCATATTTATTTAATTTTTCTGCTAAACTAATAAATAGATCAAAACCTTTAATAGGATGATATCTAGAAATAAAACCAATTACTTTGATATTTTTTTTAATAAAATATTTCTTTTTAAAATTATTTTTCAATATTTTATTAGATTTATATTCTTTATGATCAAAGCCATTATGTATTATTTCGTGAAATTTTGAATCATAACCAATTTTTTTATGCTCATTAAAAGCTCTAAATGAATTATATATTATTGCTTTTGGTCTGGATGAAAAATATCTTAAAATCTTAACAAGATAAATATTTTTATACGAAATAAATTTTTTGTCTAATTTACCACATCTGATAGTCCAAATTAAATTTTTATTTCTAGTTATAAATGAAAGTAAAATTGCAATAAAATCAGAATGGTGTAACCAACTTTGAATTAGTTTAGGTTTAAAATTTCTATATATTTTAACTAAATTATAAAAACTAAAAATAAAATTTTTATTCATTTTTAGTACAACAACTTCAATTCCCAAATCCTCAAATTTTTTTTTTAAAAATACATTATTTGTAAGAGTAACTATAATAAAATCAAAATTTCTATTTTTTTTAAAATATTTTAATAGATTAAATAAGGCACTTTCAGCTCCTCCCTGTTCCAATCCAGTAATTATGTGCATAATTTTCATTTAAGTATCATCCTTATAATACTTGATATTATTGTAAATATTGACTTAAATCTTAGATCATTATTATTAGAGTTGATAAGCACCTTGATTGCAAAAAAAATAGATTTTTTATAACGAGTATTATTATAATTTGATCTACTCAAAGTATACCATAACCCTAATGGCTTCATATTTAATCTAATTAAATCCTGCTTAAAATATTCATATATTGTTAGCATACTATTTGTAGTGGTTTTTAAGGATGTCGCATTATCTCCTCCAATTGTAAGATAACCAGATATCTGTTTTGATTTAATAAAATTATTTGTTAGTTTTGAAATTTTTAACCATAGATAAAAATCTTCAGATGTTACAAAATCTTTATTTTCTGTAAATCCTCCAATTTGTGTAATGTATGATTTTTTTAAAATTACACTTGAATTATTAATAGCATTGCCATTAATTAGTAAATCACTAAATATTGGTTTTTTTAAAGTCCTGGTTCTGGTTCTTTTTCTAAATCCTTTCTTTTTCGCATAATTAAGATACATATCTGAATAAACAAAATCAAATCCTTTAAGAATTAATTTAATCTCCAGTTCAATTTTTTTTGGTACCCACCAATCATCAGAATCTAAAAATGCTATTACATTACCCTTTGATTTTGAAAGGCCATAATTTCTAGATTTTGCAATAATTCCATCATTTTTAAATTTGAAATATCTAATTTTATAATTTTTGAAATTTTTAGTTTTTTCTTCTGTATTATCAGATGAATAATTATCAATTATTACTAATTCCCAATTTTGATAAGTTTGATTTATTACAGATTTAATTGATCTTTCTATACAATATGCTCTATTAAAAGTAGGTAGGATTACTGATACAAGAGGGTTATTTTTAGTCATATAGATTTAATTCTAAAAAATTTAAAATTTCATCAATTTCATAATTTAAGTTATTTTCAAATTTATAATTAAATTTCTTTATTTCTTTCTGACTAAAGAATAATTTATAATTTTTTTTAATATTCTTATTTTTATAAACTAATAATGGTTTAACTTTGAAATATTTTTCAATTCTTTTTGAAATAATATCAACAACATTTTTAACAGTTAAATTTTTAGAAGAAATAATATTTATAATATTATTTTTGCCAATATTATCCTTATTACTCTTAATAAGTATATTTATTATATTCAAAAAATCAGACATACTCACATAGTTTCGTTTTATTGATGGTTCAGAATTAATTACAATTTTATTATTTTTAAAATATTGCAGACACATATTATTTGCTATCAGATCCCAACAATTTGTATTAAAAGTAAGTGGAGCTCCTATTACATTAGATAATCTGAGAATTTTTCCTTTCAGTTTATTATTTAAAAAATAATTGCTTAGAACTTTTTCAGAGAGAATTTTATTTACTGCGTATGGATTTGTATTAGTTGTCCTTGATAATTCATTTATATTATTTTTTAAATTATTTGAGTAAACATGTACTGTTGATATAAAAAAAAATTTTTTAACTTTTTTTTTGACCACAATATCTAAAAAGTTTTGAAATACTTTTGCGCTAAAAATATAGTTTTCAAACAAATTACTTTGAGAATCTTTAGCATTTGGACCTGCACAATGAACAATTATATCAATATTACTACATATTTTTTTTATACTTTCATTATTTTCCCAATTAATTTTTTTTATTATTAAATTTTTTTTTTTTTAAGAATTTAATTTGCGATACTTTTCTAGAAGCTAGTATAACTGTATTTTTTTCTTCATTTAAATATTTAGCTATTCTAGTCGCTAAAAGCCCAACTCCGCCTGTAATTAGTATCTTCACTTTAGTTTAGAAACTTTTTTTCCAAGGTGGATTATTAATAGAAAGTTTATCTAAATAATCTTTATCTCTCTTACTGTCCATACATTGCCAAAAACCATTGTGTCGAAAAGCCATTAACTCGCCTGCTTTTGCTGCAATTTCGAGAGGCTCTCTCTCTAACAATGTATCATCTCCATCAATAAAATCTAAAAATTTAGGTTCAATTACAAAAAAACCACCATTTATCCATCCATCATCAAGTTGGGGTTTTTCTTCAAATACCTTAACATTGTCATTTTCAAGTTGTAGCTCACCAAACCTAGCATTAGGTTTAACTGCAGTTAAAGTTACAAGCTTTCCGTGTGATTTATGAAATGAAATTAAATCATCTAAGTTAACGTTACATAAACCATCTCCATAAGTAAGCATAAATGTTTCATCACCAACATATTTTTTTAATCTTTTTAATCTACCACCAGTTTTTGTTTCTAAACCTGTATCAATCAGCGATATTCTCCATTTATTATTCTTTTCTTCTTCTATTTTTTCAATTTTATTTTTATCAAAATCAATAAATAGATTTGATTGATAAAGATTATAGTTGTGAAAATATTTTTTAATATAGTTCGATTTGTAACCAAGAGCTATTAAGAACTCATTATGGTTATAGCTTGAATATATATTTAGGATATGTTCCAATATTGGAACATCACCTATTTCAACCATAGGTTTTGGTATCTCTTCTGTATATTCAGAGAGTCTAGTTCCTAACCCACCTGCTAAAATAACTGTTTTCATTATATTTACTTATGTTCGATTTTCCAATCATATGGAATTAATTTATCAGTAGGCTTAATTCTTTGAATTTCATTTGAATCATGGGGTATATCAGAACAATTAGCAACTATTGCCTGGTTGATTCCAATACATTTAAATCCATTCCAAATTAAAGGAGGTACTGTAATTAATAAATAATTTTCTGTAGATAAAATAAATTCATTAAATTGACCTTTGGTTGGGCTGTCTTCTCTAGGATCATATAACACAAATTTAATTTCTCCAGAAATTACTGCGTAATTTAATGTCATTTTCTCATGTAAATGCCATGCCTTTACTACACCAGGATATGAACATGAAAAGTAAATTTCTCCAAATTTTTTAAAAATATCTGAATCTTTCCTTATCATTGTCATCACCTTACCCCTTTCGTCATGAATTTGGTTTAACTTTGTTATCTTAATTCCTTGTATCATTATGATTCATTAAAATATTTGTTAATTTGATTACTTGTTAAAACGTCAGGGTTATAATTATTATGGTAATTTTTATACCAATATATTGTTTCCTCAATTGTTTTATAAATATCCCATTTTGGATACCAATTTAGTACATTTTTTGATTTATCACAATTTAATTGCAATAATTTAGACTCTTTTAAACTTAAGGGATTCTTTTTAATTTTGTATCTTCCTTTTCCATATTTTGAAATTATTAGCTTAACTACTTCTTCTACATTTTTTATACTTTTATTATCAGGACCAAAATTATAACTACCTAAAAATTCTTTTTTATTTAAAGATAATTTTTTAGATAGAGATAAATAACCTGACAATGGCTCAAGTACATGTTGCCATGGTCGATTTGATTTAGGACTCCTAATTAATATTTGTTTATTAGAATTTATTGACTTTACACAATCAGGAATCAATCTATCCTTAGACCAATCACCTCCTCCTATAACATTACCAGCTCTAGCACTTGCTAATGCTAATTTTGTTTCATTAAAAAAGGATTTTAAATAACTATTAAATATTATTTCTGCACTAGCTTTAGAAGCACTATAAGGGTCTTTGCCTCCTAATTTATCTTCCTCTCTATAACCCCAAATCCACTCTTGATTATCATAACATTTATCAGAAGTAATAATTACAGCTGATCTAATTGATTTAATATTTCTTAAACTTTCTAAAATATTTGCTGAACCAATAACATTTGTTTGTATAGTTTCTAATGGATTGATTAAAGAGGTGCTAACCAGAGCTTGAGCGGCTAAATGAAATACAAAATCAGGTTGCGTTTTTTTGATATAATTTTTAATTTGTTTAAAATTAGTTATATCCCCTTCTTTATTATAAAGTTTATTATTAAAGTGTAATTTAGCAAAATGAGGATTATTGTTTTTTTTTGAAAATCCATATACTTTAGCTCCATTCATAGTTAATATTTTTGAGAGCCATGTACCTTTAAAACCATTATGTCCAGTTATTAAAACTTTAGAGTCTTTAAAATAATCATTAAAAATTTTAATTTTATTTATTGATTTCATTAAGAAGTATATTTTTTAAATCTTTTACTTTATTTCCTGATGTATTAACTAAACCTTTACAAAATTCATGTATTTTATTTTGAGTATTCTCACTATACCACCAACTATCCACATTGTCATAAATTTGTTTAAGATGATTTGAGATTGACTTATTTGTAAAATGAAGAATGTTAGCTTCTACCAACAACTGATATCTATCTTTTTGACTATCAATAACATGGTTAATTTTATCATGCCAAAGGGCTAAAGTTGGTTTATTCATTGCCAAAGTTTCTAGTAAACCTGTGGAATCATAACTATGTATAATGATTTTATTTTTTACATATAATTTATTTA